>ERZ795030.37-NODE-37-length-190991-cov-16.086683_pt1 | contig 190991 bp, 164 predicted proteins | sample MGYA00375122_ERZ795030 | MGnify/ENA primary metagenome ERZ795030 (study PRJEB30165, sample SAMN05720146) | activated sludge metagenome | isolation source: anaerobic digester from wastewater treatment plant | place: Japan | collected 2015-04-20 ... | reverse complement strand
ATTCAATGATACTGCTCGTCAAACACGCATTGTTCAAGTAGATGCCGAGTTGATAGCAGTAGATCCTATTGCATCAAAAGACGTAGGTGATTCGGTTTATCCAACGGTGCATATTACTAATAATGGCAATATACCAATCAATGGCATGGCGCTTATTATTACTATTAATAATCATAAAGTTCTTACCGAAAACATTGACACATTATTAAATCCCGGTGATAGCATAACTTATACATTTGAAAAACCATATATCGTTCCTTATGCTAGCCAGCAACAACCTTACTATCAGATGAAAGTTTCAATAGATTTGGATTGTGATGGAAATAATAATAATAATTCCAACACAAAATACTATAATGTCAATGTAGAAGGAGCAGTAGATTTATCTATCGTTCAAATACTTTATCCTTTAGCAGATAGTTGTTTGGCAGGTTATACAAAAGTATATCCGTCAATAGAAGTATTTAATTCAGGAGAAGGTTATGCGCAAGGAGCTAAGTTGTATGTATTGGTTGATAGTGCAGGATTTCAAGTTCAATCATTCGTTGAAACATTAGATGACGTTCCTGCTCAAACGAGTATTACTTTTAATTGCTCTAAATATTATGTAGTTCCTAACTTTGAAAATACTTATACTGTTACTTTCTCAATTGAATTTGAAAAAGATGCAAATCAAGGGAATAATAGCAAGTCAGTTGTAGCATGTGCTAAAGAAGTAGTCTCTGTACCTACTATGACGGCACTTTCATGGTCATTAGGACAGAATATTCCTAATCCGGCAGTTGCTAATATGTCAATACCTTATACATTACCCGAAGACGGTAAAGTCCAATTCAAAGTAATGAGCATTAACGGTCAAGTACTTTATCAAGAGAGTATTGATGCTGTACAAGGAGTTCAATATTTAGACTTTAATGCAGATAATTTAGCTGCAGGTATTTACTACTATAGTATGGAGTATAAAGGACAACGCATAGTTAAGAAAATGACCATACAAAAGTAATTGTAAGTATATAATAAATTAAAATTTAAGAGTGTGTGTAAGTTACATACACTCTTTTTTTTATTAAAAAAAACGTTGATATTTTAAATTGATAGAATTTGGGATACTTCCCATTTATACAATAATAGGGTATGTTTGCGTTATTAATGGTAATAAAATAAGTATAAACTCAAAAAGTATAGTGATGAAGAAGTTAATTCTATATTTATGTGTATGTTGTTCAATGCTAAGTATGGCACAACAGAATGTAACAGAAGAAAAATTGTTGCAAATCATGCAAACCGAATTGAATCGGAATATGCAAAGATTGCAAAATGAAGAAGTTCCCGTGTATTTGTTAAGTTATCGTGTTGATGATCAGCAAGAATACGAGATTCAATCAAGTTTTGGCGCCTTGGTTTCCTCTCAGAAATCCACTAAACGAATGTTGACCATACAAGTAAGAGTAGGAAGCAAAGAGATGGATAATTATAGAGAAACCCGTAAAGATGACTATACCGAAGGTAATGTTAGTTTCTTTTTTTCGGAAAAACGTATAGCCTTAGATGATGATTCAAGGTCTATCGCTCAAACTTTATGGCTTGAAACGGAAAATGTTTATAGGATGGCAGTAAAAAAGTATGAACATATTAAGACGACAGCTTCCTTGTTGGTTGACAGGGAAGATAAGTCGCCCGATTATTCCGATGCGGAAAAAGTAAATTATTATGAACCTCCTATTGATTTTTACACATTGAATTTCAATGCTAAACAGTGGGAAGATAAGTTGAAATCATATACAGAACTCTTTGTTGATAAAAAAGAAATATTAAGTAACAGCGGTCGAGTTAATGTGTTGTTACATCGCAAATATTATGTTAATAGTGAAGGCACATCTATAGCTCAGAATTATACAGCGGCAACTTTATTTATTATGGCACAAGCACAAGCCGATGATGGAATGGAATTGCCTATGTATAAGAGTTATTATGCACATTTACCTTCAGGTTTACCCGATGATGCGACCATTGAAAACGATATTTATCAAATCATAGAGAAATTGATTCTTATGCGTACGGCACCGGTTGTAGATGCTTTCAACGGACCGGCAATCTTATCAAAAGAAGCTGCCGGAGTATTTTTTCATGAGATTTTTGGACACAGAGTGGAAGGTTATCGCATGAAAAATGAATCGGATGCACAAACCTATAAAAGAAAAGTAAACGAAGAAATATTGCACCCTGATATATCCGTTATTTTTGACCCAACCGTAAATGAATATAAAGGTCTTCCTTTGAATGGTAGTTATCAGTATGATGATGAAGGAGTAAAAGGACAAAGAGTGCTTGTTGTAGATAAAGGTGTTTTGAAAAATTTTTTGATGACACGTACTCCCATAGAAAATTTTCCAAAATCTAATGGTCATGCGAGGGCTTCCATGGGCTATCAACCGGTTTCCCGTCAGTCAAATTTAATAGTTGAAACAGCACGTCCGTATACGGATGCTGAATTGAAAAAGCTTTTAATTGAAGAAGCTAAGAAACAAGGGAAAACTTATGGTTATCGCTTTGAACAAGTAAGAGGTGGATTTACTTTGGTAGGAAGATATTATCCTAATTCGTTTAATGTTACTCCTATTGAAGTTTACCGTGTGTATGTGGATGGACGTCCCGACGAATTGGTACGAGGTGTAGATTTGGTAGGAACACCCTTAGCTATGTTTTCACAGATTGAAGCCTTAGGTGATACTCATGGAAATTTTATTGGAACATGTGGAGCAGAATCAGGAATGGTTCCTGTGAGTTGTTGTTCTCCCGCTTTGTTTGTAAAACGCATAGAAACACAGCGGAAATCCAAAAATCAAGAAATTGCTCCTCTATTGGAAAGACCTTATGAGAAAGAAATCGCTCCGCAAAATGATTTTAATTCAATGGCTTTTAAAGCTATGGAAGAAGAAATTAAACGGAATATGTCGTTGAGAGTGGATAGCTTACAAGCACCTTATTATATTAGCTATATGATAAGCGATGCAAAAACCACGAACGTAAGCAGTTCTTTGGGCGGCATAACTAATTCAGAACAAATACCTTATAGAAATCAAGCCACAAAGGTATTAGTGGGTAATCATACCTTTAATAATCTGAATTTTTCAGTCACTCCCTATACGCAAAGTTTTTTTTCTATAGATAATAATTATAATGCTCTGAGAACTTCCCTATGGGAAACGACCGATCAATGTTATAAAAAAGCGGTTCAAACATTGGAGTCTAAAAAAACAGCAATTCAACAACAGAATATTCCGGAAGAAGAAAAAAACATTCCTGATTTTACTAATATTCCGGTGCAAACACAACTTTTGTCTGTTGAGAAAGAAGTTGTAAATCTACCGGAAGTGGAAAATTTGGCGAATGAATTATCCAAAATATTTGAGAATTATCCCGATTTTATCAGTTCTCGAGTAAATATTCGTGTTTTTGATGCTAATGTTTTGTATTTGAATTCAGAGAATGTAAAGTATCTTCAACCGTTTTGTTTAACCAGACTAAGTGTGAGTGCATCTATCAAAACAGTAGAAGGTGAAGTGTTGAAAGATGAATTTGTATCTTATGTAAACACATACAGTCAATTGCCTGACAAGGAAAGTTTAAAAAATAACATATTGAATATGATTACTACTATGCAAGCTTTATGTAAAGCTCCGGCAATCAACCAAAGTTATGAAGGTCCGGTGATGTTCGATCAAAAGGCTGTGGGCTACATTGTTTCCGAAGCATTTTTCAATAGTCCTAATGCTTTGATTAGTAAACGTAAAAATATTGAAAGCGGATCTTCTTCTTTTGATATATTTGCACTCATGGGAGGAGAAAAATCAAAAACAAATAAATACGAAACATATATCGGTAAAGAAGTAATCGATAAAAATATTTCTCTTACTGCAATTAACAAAACTGCTATGTTTGAAAACACTCCTCTTATAGGATATTATGTAGTAGATGCAGAAGGAGTAAGTGTAGCAGATAAATTACCTTTAATTACACATGGGAAATTACAAAATTTGCTAAGAGATAGGATTCCTACGGTTCAAATGACTGAATCGAATGCTCACAAACGTTTAGCTCTTTATTATAATAAATTAACTCCATCTTTAGGTCCGGGAGTAGTTGAAATGACAGCTAAAAAGACAGTAAGTGAGGATAAAGCAAAAAAACAATTGTTGTCGTTAGCCAAAAGCAAAGGACTGGAATATGCATATATAGTACGTAAATTTGGAAATTATACCGATTTTTCGGGCGAGGATATTGTTTCTAGTGTTTTACGTATGACTACAGGCTTTAACACGATTAAACCTTTTTATATTTATCGTGTATCTGTAAAAGATGGAAGTGAAACATTGGTTCGTATGGCTGTTATGTCGAAAATTACCATGGAAACATTTAAGAAAGTGGCTGCCGTCGTTTCCGGTCATCAGGTTTATAATACAGTGTTGTCAGGCGAAAGTCAAGACTTATTCGGAGGTTTGTTCTCTTCAGGTGGAGGTGTTCCTAGTAGCTTTATAGTACCTACTGCCATTGTATTAGATAATATTGAAATCAAAAAAGATCAGGGAGTTATATTGCAAAAACCTTTTGTTACACCTAATCCTTTGACTGAATAAAGTTAAATATTATCTGTATAGGCAAGTAAAAAGTAGCTATTAATCACTAATGTATAATCCATTAAATGTACTAATAGTGAAAAATTTTGTTATCATTTGATTCTTGTACCATAATTTTATGTACATTTGCCTATGGAATTTAAAAGCGAATAAAATTCATAAAAAATGACTCAAATTATTGTTTTATCGGTAGTTATACTTGGTAGTATTGGAGCAATTTCGGCGGTAGTTTTGTATTTTGTTTCACAAAAATTTAAAGTTTATGAAGACCCTAAAATTGCAATTATAGCTGATATACTTCCCGGAGCAAACTGTGGAGGCTGTGGTTATGCAGGATGTCAGGCACTTGCAGAGGCAATTGTGAAAAAAGGAACAACAGAAGGAATTTCGTGTCCGGTTGGAGGCGAGAGTGTGAAAAAACAAATAGCGGAAGCTATGGGAGAAGTTGCAGGCGAGACAATCCCGCAGCGAGTCATTGTTCGTTGCAATGGAACATTTGAAAATGCCCAAAAAAAATACAATTATGACTCTATCACTTCATGTGCTTATGCTCATATGTTGGGAGCGGGTGAAAGTGCTTGTGCTTATGGCTGCTTAGGTTTGGGCGATTGTGTAAAAGCATGTAGTTTTAATAGTATAAAAATTGATACGACAACAGGACTTCCTGCAGTAAATTATGACACTTGTGTGTTGTGTGGCGCCTGCGTAAGAGCGTGTCCAAGAAATATTATAGAAATTCGCAACATTGTTGAAGGCAATTCCATTTGGGTCTCGTGTATGAACAAAGAAAAAGGAGTAGAGGCTAAGAAAAACTGCAAAGTAGCTTGTATAGCATGTCGTAAATGTGAAAAAACATGTGAGTTTGAAGCTATTGCGGTTGAAAATAATTTGGCTTTTATCGACTCAACAAAATGTACGGCATGTATGAAATGCGTTGCAGCTTGTCCTACGGGAGCCATTTTAACTATGTTAAAAGAAGAAGCAAAGGCATAACATTTTTTTTTAATTTTTAAAAGTAACCAATTTATGAATAATTACAATCAAGACGGTTTACATTTTAATGAAACCGATTCAAAACCGGAGCCTCGTCCGGGATTTTTAACTTTTTTGTGTATATTGACTTTTATTGGAAGTGGATTTTCTGTTTTATCACAGTTGTTTTCCTATATTTATTATGATAAAATTCCTATCCTTTTCGAGCAAGTGGCATCAGTGATGGGTGGTCAGTTAGAAGAGGCATATTTAGAAATGGCAGAGATTTTCATTGCCATTCCTCGATATTATTTCATTGTGTTATTGGCTGTTTATGCTTTAGCGGTAGTGGGAGCCGTTTATATGTTTATTCGAAGAAAAATAGGTTTTCATCTTTATGTTATAAGTCAAATCTTATTGTTGGCATTACCTTTATTGATATTGCATTCTAAATTTAATGTAGTAAGTTTGTTCTTTCCTTTATTGTTTATATTGTTATATGCGCGTTATTTAAAATGGATGAAATAATGAATGTAGATGAAAAAATACGTCAATTCTTTCCAATACTATCTCAGCAAGTACACGGAAAACCATTGATATATTTAGACAATGCAGCTACAACGCAAAAACCGATTACCGTTACAGATGCTGTTTCCGATTATTATGAAACTATCAACAGCAATGTACATCGTGGCGCACATTATTTGAGTACGTTAGCAACCGAAGCTTATGAAAAAGCAAGAATACAAGTGCAAAAATTTATTAATGCAAAATATTCTCACGAAATTATTTTTACTAGAGGTACGACCGAGGGCATCAATTTAGTTGCAGCTACTTTTGCTCAAAAAATGCTGAAAGCAGACGACGAAGTCATTGTGAGCAGAATGGAACATCATTCTAATATTGTTCCTTGGCAGTTGGCTTGCGAAAAAAGTGGTGCTGTTTTAAAAGTCGTTGGTATTGACCAAAATGGCGACTTGTTGTTAGACGATTATCAACAGCTGTTTACTAAAAAAACAAAAATTGTAGCCATTACACATACTTCTAATTCATTAGGAACTATTAATCCGATAAAACAAATTGTTGATATTGCTCATCAACATCAAGTGCCTGTATTGCTTGACGGAGCACAGGGAATAAAATCATGCGGAATAGATGTGCAAGCCGTTGATTGTGATTTTTATTGTTTCTCAGGGCATAAAATTTACGCTCCTATGGGCATAGGGGTGTTGTATGGAAAAGAACATTGGCTAGAGCAATTACCACCTTATCAAGGAGGAGGAGAAATGATAAAGCATGTTAGTTTTGAAAAAACAACATTTAATGATTTGCCTTTTAAATTTGAAGCAGGCACTCCGAATGTTGCAGGAGCTATTGGCTTGCAGCATGCTTTACAATTTGTTGAAGAGGTGGGACATCAGCAAATGATAGATTACGAAAAAGAATTGCTCCGTTATGCGGTAGAACAAATGAAAGAAATTGAAAACATTCGATTGATAGGTACGGCTAAAGAAAAAAGTGCTATTATTTCTTTTTTATTGGGGAACCATCACCCTGCCGATACGGGAACACTGATTGATTTTATGGGAATTGCTGTAAGAACAGGACATCATTGCACACAACCGTTAATGGATTATTTAAATATACCGGGAACTGTGAGAGCTTCGTTTGCGGTTTATAACACAAAAAAAGAAATAGATGTTTTTGTAAAAGCTTTGTGTTCAGCACAAAATATGTTGGATTAAAAATGAAAATTATTTGTTTTTACAATAATTATCCTCAACTTTCTACTTCTTTTTCCGAAGTCGACGTTCCGTTGTTTTATATGAAACCCGACACTTCTATTCTTACAAACAATCGTCCGTTTTATATTCCGGAATTTGTCGAACAGCTTTATTGCCAAGTAGAATTAGTGTTGAAGATTAATAAATTAGGGAAATATATCCAAGAAAATTTCGCCCCGACTTATTTTCAAGAAATAGCGACAGGCGTTAATTTTTTCGATAAAGAAAAATTAAACAAAGCAATAGAAAAAGGTTTACCTTGGGAAAGTAGTTGTGTTTTTGAGAACTCGGCTGCAATTAGCCCTTTTTATGATAAAGAAAACTTTGGTCCTTTGGATACTATACGGTTGAAATTGGTAAAAAATAATACGGAAATATTTCAGAGAGATACTTCGGCTTGCATTTATTCTTCCGAACAGCTTATTAGTTTTATTTCTCAATATTTTACGATGAAGACAGGGGATATTTTGTTTTTAGGTTCTCCTATTATTCCTATTTCTCTTGCTATTAATGATTTGATAGAGGTGTATTTAGGCGAAGAAAAAACAATGAAATTTAGAATAAAATAGTATACTATTCTATTCAATTATTTTATTGGCTGTATCGTATAATTTTTCGCGTATACTTAAAATATTTTCTAATTTTTTATTTTTAGAAATAACTAATCGATAAAATCGGTATCTTTTTCTAAAATGTAAAAACGATTTTCTATAATTCCAAGCCAATATGCCGAAAAACGGTAAAGTAAATAAATAGGCAATACTGAGTAGAGGATGCATGAAAAATAAACTTATCACGAAAAATATAAGATAAAACAGAGGTATAGTTGCATAACTAACGCCAAGTTTAATGGAACCATGCATCATGATGTCTGTTACCGCTTTCTTTATGATGATGTTGGGAATTATATATTGAATAATATGGTGTAAAAATCCATATAAAAATAAAGGAAATCCAAGAATAAATAAGATTGGCCATACAAATAAAGAGCTTATATTGAGTGGTTTATTTAAAATATCATCATTTAATTTTAATTCTTTTAATTCGTTTTTATATTGCATTGCTAAAGCATAGAGTTCATTGGTTTTCGCTGCATTATTGTCAGAGGCTGTTTGAAGTAAGGCTACCAATTTTTGGTCAGCAGTGAGCTTTTGAGGTAATTTATTGGGATTTAAGTTGTTTTTTACAGCAAACTTTTTTCCGTAAGTTTGAAGTAGAAAATAAATGGCATCGTAATTTTCCAAATCGGTTATGTTGAGCATCATACTTTCGATTTCTGCACGGATAATTTCATTTATTTTTTCTTGTACTTGCCTTGGCTGTGTTTTATATAATTCATAATAAGGCTTGATAGATAGAGGTTTCCCATAGGTCATCATCATTTCTTCGCGCCAGCCGAAATAATCGGTGTAATGATTGGCACAAGGCAAAATAAACACTTCTTTTTCAAAATTACTGCTTGCTGCAGTGTCAAAAGCGAGGCGTGTATATGACAAAAAGAATTTTCCTAAATAATGTTTATCTTGATGTCCGGCTTCGGGATACATTGCTAAGGTATTGCCTCTTTTAATATAATTTACAACGTTTTCAAAGATTGCTAAGTTGATTTTTACATTTGCCATTCCATCACATTGACGGTAAACAGGCAATAATCCAAAGAAACGTAGGACTTTGGCAATAAAAGGTCTTTTAAAAATGTCTGCACGAGCTAAAAAATGTGGATATCTTAAATCCAAAGAGATGACAATGCCCATTGCATCGTTTAATGAATTTTGATGATTACAAACAATAATCAGAGGCGTGCCGGCAGGGGGAATATTTTCAGTATTGAGATAATATGTTTTTCTATAGAATAATTTGTCGTGGTAAATATTAGCCCAAATTTTTAATATTTTATAAAATGTCGGTATTTTATCTTTTTCTTTCATGTATGTTTTTTTAAATAAAAAAGGTTTGTAACTTACAAACCTTTTTGTTTGCAGTCAGTAGGGGAATCGAACCCCTGTTGCAAGGATGAAAACCTTGTGTCCTAACCCCTAGACGAACTGACCAAAGTGATTGAAAAAACACGCTGCAAAAGTAAAAAAAAAAACAATATGTTTGCTGTTTTTATGAAAATATTTTTTAAGAACTTGTATCTGCTTGAAAACGAAACCCTAAACGCTTAGCAGTACGTATGGGCATACGTTGATTGTTGATTTCTACCATCTCAAAAACTTTCATTTCCTTTACTTCGTCGTAGGGAGGAACCAATAAATCGAAATTAATAGTATAGCGCATTGCCGATTCTAAAATGGTTTTTATGGCATCTTCATTAATAATATTTGTTTCAAAATTATTATATATTTGTCCTATTTCACGCTTGCCATCGATGTAATAATGATTTTCTGTATTAATAAATAATCGTCCTATTAAATATCCCAAGTCATTGTAACGATTGTATAATAGCGAATCGGTTAAAAAATTATAAATACTAATATGTCCGCAATAAATTCGGTTTTTATCTTCTTTAATATAAGAAGTTCGCATTACTTCATGATCTCTATTGAAAGCAAAAACATTGCTATGCAGTAGGAAAAGTAAAATATCACTGCCAAACTGAAGATAAAAACTTTGAGGTTGCTTGTTGGCGTAAATTACTTCCACTTCCGAATCGGGATAATAGTCTTTATAAGCATGGACAAAACTTTCGGCATATTGCTTGAAAATTTGAAAAGCAATATCCGTATTTTTATAAACACCTATTTTCATCAAACTTTTAGAATGTAGTTGATTACAGACTTCTTTTCTTGTTTCTATTGTCATAATGAAAAGTTATTTTATTAAATTGTACTAATTAATAGCTATAAAAAAGATTATTTATTTTGCAAAAATACATTTTTTTTAATTACAAATCGAATAGTCAAGAAAAAAGATAGGCTACTGTCGTTATATGATTGTTTTACTTCTTTTATTTTAAAAAAGATGATTTTAAGTCAATAAAATTTTGTATTTTTGCTACTTGGAATACATTTTGAAAATATAAAAAAATAAAATATAAATATAATGGAAATCAATAGTTTTTTATCAAGACATGTTGGTCCTAGACCAGAAGAAGTGCAAAAAATGTTAAAAACAATCGGTGTATCTTCCCTTGATTCATTGATTGAGCAAACCATTCCTTCAGAAATTCTTTTGAAGAAACCTTTATCGGTAGGTAAAGCAATGAGTGAATATGATTACTTGAATCATATAAGAGAGTTAGCAAGAAAAAATAAATCATATAAAACCTATATAGGTATGGGTTATTACAATACAATAATGCCCTCTGTTATTCAACGTAATATATTAGAAAATCCGGGTTGGTATACAGCCTATACGCCTTATCAAGCCGAAATTTCTCAAGGACGTTTGGAGGCATTGTTGAATTTTCAAACGCTCATAGCCGAAATGACAAAAATGCCGCTTGCCAATGCTTCTTTGTTAGATGAAGCAACGGCAGCAGCCGAAGCAATGATTATGTTTTTTAATGGAAGAAGTCGTGAAATGCAGAAAAATTCTGCTAATCAATTTCTTGTTTCGGAAGATATATTTCCTCAAACATTAGAAGTTATAAAAACAAGAGCCGAAGTACTCAACATTGAAGTTGTCGTGGGCAATCACGAGAAATTTGAATTTACACCTATGGTTTTTGGAGCTATGATTCAATATCCTAACCAATGGGGAGAAGTGAAAGATTATAGCCAATTTGTTGAAAAAGCCAAAGCAAACGGAAGTATGATTCTTGTTGCAGCTGATTTAATGTCGTTGGCTTTATTGACACCACCGGGAGAATGGGGTGCCGATTGTGTAGTAGGCTCTTCACAACGTTTTGGATTGCCAATAGGATTTGGTGGACCTACAGCAGGATTCTTTGCTTGCAAAGAAGATTTTAAACGACTAATGCCCGGACGTATTATAGGAGTAACCGTTGATGCTCAAGGAAAAAGAGCCTTACGTATGGCTTTGCAAACTCGCGAGCAACACATTAAACGCGAAAAAGCAACTTCTAATATTTGTACTGCATCGGCATTAATGGCTATTATGTCGGGAATGTATGCTGTGTATCACGGACAAAAAGGAATAGCAACTATTGCCAATCGTATTCATCAATTGACGAATATTCTCAATGAAGAAATACAAAAATTAGGATACAAGCAGTTTAATAAATACTTCTTCGATACTTTATGCATGCAGAGTCCTGTGAAAACGAATGTAATTCAAAAAATTGCTTTAGAAAATGAAATTAATTTCAGATATATTTGTGAAGATTGTTTTGCTATAAGTATTGACGAAACAACTTCTATTGAAGATATTAATGCCATATTGAATGTGTTAGCTAAAGCCGTTAATAAAACTTTTAAGAATTTAGATAAATCGGCTATAGGTACAACTTTAACTATTCCTCAAAACTTACAAAGAAAATCATCTTATTTGTCGCAAGCTGTTTTTAATACTTATCATTCTGAAACGGAAATGATGCGTTATTTGAAAAAGCTCGAAATTAAAGACTTATCTTTAAATAGAGCCATGATTCCATTGGGTTCTTGTACGATGAAACTAAATGCAGCTTCTGAAATGTTCCCTCTTTCATGGAGTAAATTTGGAGGTGTTCATCCTTTCCTTCCTGCCGATCAAGCTGAAGGTTATTTAGAAATGATACGAGAGTTAGAGAAAGATTTAGCTGATATTACAGGTTTTGCCGGCACATCATTACAGCCTCAGTCGGGAGCTTCGGGCGAATATGCAGGATTGATAGTTATACGTAATTATTTTAAAGACAAAGGACAATCGCATCGCAATGTTTGTTTAATACCTTCTTCTGCACATGGAACCAATCCGGCTTCGGCAGCAATGGCGGGAATGAAAATAGTGATTATAAAAGCAAGAGAAAATGGAGAAATAGATGTAGAAGACTTGAGAGCTAAAGCCGAAGAACATAAAGATAATTTAGCTTGCTTGATGATAACTTATCCTTCTACTCACGGGGTGTTTGAAGATGAAATCTTAACAATAATAGATATTGTTCATAAAAACAACGGTTTAGTATATATGGACGGAGCCAATATGAATGCACAAGTCGGACTAACAAGTCCGGGATATATTGGTGCTGACGTATGCCACTTAAATCTACATAAAACTTTTGCAATGCCTCATGGAGGAGGAGGTCCCGGAGTAGGTCCTATTTGTGTTACCAAAGAATTAGTAGATTATTTACCAAAGCATCCTTTAGTAAAAGTGGGAGGAGAAAAAGGAGGAGTTATTTCAGGCTCACCTTACGGCTACTCATCATTACTACCCATTACTTATGGTTATATTAAAATGTTGGGAACCGAAGGTTTGACCGAAGCTACAAAATGCGCCATCTTAAATGCCAACTATATAATGACTCGTTTAAAAGACACTTATAAAATATTGTACACAGGTTCTAAAGGTCGTGTTGCTCACGAAATGATATTGGATTGTAATTCATTTAGTTTAACGGTTCAAGTAGGCGAAATAGCTAAACGATTAATGGATTATGGATTCCATGCTCCGACAGTAGCTTTCCCTGTACATGGTACTTTAATGGTAGAACCTACCGAAAGCGAACCACTTAGAGAAATAGATAGATTGTGTGATGCTTTGATTCAAATACGTAAAGAAGTTGCCGATATTGAAAGTGGAAAAGTAGATGGGAAAAATAATGTAATTAAGAATGCCCCTCACACTATGGATGTTGTATGTGCCGACGAATGGGATAGACCTTATTCGCGTCAGCAAGCGGCGTTTCCACTTCCACACGACGATAAATACTGGCCTACAGTATCGAAAGTTGATGACGCTTATGGCGATAGAAATTTAGTGTGTTGTTTGTCTGAATAAAATAACACAACTGTTAATAATTATTATTACGAAGATTGTAAGCAATTACAGTCTTCGTAAATGATTAATAGAATATCAATAATAAAATGCAAAGGATATGAAAAAACAATTTTTATTAATAACAAGTATATTTTTTATTTTCACCTATAGTTTTTCACAGACAAAAGAAATTACTTTAGAAGACATTTGGACTAAATATTTGTTTTATCCCTCAAATGTTCCGGGATTTAAACCCATGCCGAAAGGTGATTTTTATACGGTGAAAACCAAATACGAAATAGCTTCTTACTATTTTAAAACAGGAGAAAAACACGAACAAATAGTGTCAAATGACGATATTAAATCGGCATCTAATAACGCTATTGAATTGAAAGATGTACAGATATATCAATTGGATAAAGACGAAAAATATTTGCTTATAGGCACACAAGTCGAAAGTATTTATCGTCGGTCTTTCAAAGCATTTTATTATATTTATAATCTGACAACAAAAAAGTTGTTTCCTCTTTCCGATACGGCTAAAGGCAAACAAAGTTTTGCCGATTTTTCGTTCGACGGAAATAAAATAGCTTTTGTAAGGGATAATAATTTATTTGTTGCAGATATTATTAATCATACTGAAACAGCAATTACTACAGATGGAAAATACAATTATGTCCTCAATGGCATAGCGGATTGGGTATATGAAGAAGAATTGCACATGTCGCAAGCCTTTTCGTGGTCGCCCGATGGAGAGAACATTGCTTTTTTACGTTTTGACGAATCGCGAGTAAAAGAATTTTCTATGGTTATGTGGGGTAATCTCTATCCTGACGAATACCGATACAAATATCCCAAAGCCGGAGAAGACAATTCGTTGGTAGAGGTATATGTATATAATATAGCTACTTCTACAACTACAAAAATAGATATGGGAGATAACGGCAATAGTTATATTCCAAGAATTTATTGGCTTCCTAATGCACAAGATTTAATTGTGTTAAAGATGAATAGACATCAAAATCGCTTGGAATTTTATGATTATAATGTAAGAAAAAAAACCAAAGAACTTGTCTATGCCGATGTCAACGAATCGTGGATAGATGTTACCGATGAATATTATTTTCTAAAAGACAATAAAACATTGATAGTTACATCTGAACGCAATGGATTTAATCATCTTTATAAAGTAACGATGGGAGGAAAAATCCAAGCCTTGACATCCGGACAGTGGGAAGTGGCAAGCGTTTGTGCTATTGACGAAAAAAGACAATACATTTATTATCTTTCTAATGAGTCGAATGTATTGCAAAGAGATTTATATCGTATTGATTTTAACGGTAAAAATAAAAAAATGCTTAGCAATGGCAAAGGTTGGAATACGCCTACCTTTCATCCAAATGCCACTTATTATTACAATATTTATTCCGATGCTAATAGTGTTCCTGTTTACACTCTTCACGATTATACAGGAAAACAATTGCGTGTATTACAAGACAATGCAACTTTAAAACAACGTATGCAAGAATATGGATTTTCTGAAAAAGAATTGTTTACAGTACCTATCGAAGGAGGAATTCAGTTGAATGCATGGATGATTAAACCTAAAAATTTTGATGTTACTAAAAAATATCCCGTATTGATGTATGTGTATGGCGGTCCAGGGTCGCAAGAAGTCAGCAATTCATTTTCAAGGGGAATGGATTTTTCTTGGTATCAATTATTGGCTCAAAAAGGCTATATAATTGTATGTGTCGATAATAGAGGAACTGCCGGACGAGGTGATGCGTTTAAAAAATGTATATATAAACAAATGGGAAAATTAGAGTCGGAGGATCAAATTTCGGCAGCTAATTATCTGAAAACACTATCTTATGTTGACAGCAGTCGCATTGGTATATGGGGATGGAGCTTTGGAGGTTATCTTTCTACTTTAAGTTTATTAAAAGGAGAAGGAGTTTTTAAAATGGCAATAGCAGTAGCACCTGTAACTAATTGGCGTTATTATGATAACATTTATACGGAGCGATTTTTACAAACTCCGCAAGAAAATCCTCAAGGTTATGATGAAAACTCACCCATTACCCATGCCGATAAATTAAAAGGAAACTACCTTATTGTACATGGAACGGCAGATGATAATGTGCATTTTCAAAATGCAGTAGATATGGTAAGTGCTTTAAATAAAGCAGGTGTACAATACGAGCAATTTTTCTATCCTAATAAAAATCATTTTATTATGGGAGGAAATACTCGTTTACATCTATACATTAAACTCACTGATTTTATTTTAAAAAACTTATAAGTTATTTTTCACTCATCGGATGGCTTCAGGTCATCTGATGAGTAGTTGTTAAGTTATTCCATTTGTAGTTTATTTTTTATTTTTGCTTCCATTTTATGCCAAGAATAGAAGTAAAAAAACAGTAAAAATTATTTTGACTTTAATTTAATCCGCTTAAGTTATTAAAAATCAAATTTAAAAAAAACAATAAATAATTTTGCTTTTGTAAATATTTTATTATAACTTTGTAAAAACAAAATAATAGATTTTTTATGTTATGAAAAATAAGTACTATACATTCTTACTACTACCATTTGCTTTAATAAGTAAACTGTACAATTGTTTGTGTGCAATTAATAGTAAAATAAATTATAAAAATACATATAATTTAATAAAAAACAGAACATTATTATTCCCCCATGCTTATAATAATTTAAGCAATACATTTTTCGTAGCTTATATAGCAATACGACAAAGTGCTTATGTGTGGGAGGTAATAACACATATATTGCGGGTTAATCCCGCTAAATTATCAAGTATCAAATGAAAGAAACTCGCATAATAATAGATATGCAAATAATAAACGGAAGTGTGAACGTAAGCGTAATGCAGTGAGCAAAAAGAATATATTAAGATGCTAAAAAAAATTAAACAAAACGCAAAATCACACACAGTAAAATAAAATCGATTATAAATAATTTTAAAATAATATAACATGAAAAATATTAAATATATTGCAGTTGTTTTATGTTTTGCAACTATTGGTATTAGTGTGTTTAACGCATGCCAAAAGGAAGATTTAAAGCAAATAGAATCAAAAGTTAATGTTCAAAAAGACCAAACTCAAAAAGATTATTATCATCCTGATATAGATACAACTTACTATTATGGTGTAACTTATATAGATTATTCAACTTGTCCACCCACAATGCGCACTGTGTGGGGGTGGGTAGCTACCACTCATTCAGTATTTAATTATGTGGTTGGTTCAGAAATTATATTTTTTGATGATAATGGAGAACCTAGCCCAGAAATACATTTTAATTTATCAACAAACGATCCCGGAATAAAAGGAGAGCTTAATGTAGGACATTTGTGCAGTAATTACCAAATAGTATATGTAAATATAAGTCCTAACGAATTGGAGCATTATCTTCAAATGACGGTTGATTTTTTAAATGAAAATTAATTAATGTGTAAATCATTGTTTTGTTTGATTCTTTTGATAGCAAAACAATGATTTTTTTATCAATAAAGAATTTACATTAAAATGAAAAAAATAACATTTTTATTGCTATTAAATTTAATTTTAGCTTTTCAATTACAAGCACAAGATCCTTGTAAAGATACCCTTAAATGGTCTGTGTGCGGTATTTTTGATAGAGCGGATAATTTTAGAGATGTAGATGGAAAAGTCTATACTAAAAAAGATTCTATGCTTTTGCTCTTATTTTGTATTAAAAATGTAAGCGAAGAAGTATATCCTGCCGGTACATTCATTGATTGTAGATTTAATTTAAAACATTATGACGATGAAATTTTTGTTAATTCAATCTATTATTCTTTAAAAAAAGATTTTCACCCTACGGATTCCATTGGTTTTTTAAATTTTGCATTTGATTTACCATTATATAAGCTTCCATTAGGAAAATATACTTATGACATGTTTATTAAAGCAACTTCATCAGATGGTATATTTTGTGATTCCATACAAACCTTATCTTTATTTACAGCCGTTTTTGATCTTGTTGATACTAATAATATAACTACTTATGCAAAAGTAAATATTGAAGTTTTTCCTATTCCTGCAAACTCTACTATAGATATTAAAAGTGAAAATGTACAAATAAAAGAAGTGATATTGTATAATATAATGGGAAAAAAAATGAGACACTACTTCGTCAATGAAAATAACAAAACATTAGATGTGAGTGATTTAAATAATGGTATGTATTTCATCAAAATACATACGGATGAAGGAGTGCTTACACGGAAAATACAGATAATGAGATAAAGAAGCGGAAAAGGAATAAGAGTTAAAAAATACTAAATCAATTCACAAGAGGCTACCTCAAAAGGGTAACTTCTTTTAATACATTTTAATTGTTTGTTTATAATGATTTTACGGAAGATTTTTATCATTATTTTTAAATATTAAGTCAAAATTAATATAAAAAAAGAGGATGTAAAAAACATCCTCTTTTTCGTAGTGATATATTAAAAGTGAATTTTAATAAGCAACACCTTGTTCAATCATAGCATCGGCTACTTTAATGAATCCTGCGATGTTAGCACCTTTAACATAATTGATATATCCGTCTTTTTCGGTACCGTATTTTAAGCAGTTTTCATGGATACTACTCATGATTTGATGTAATTTTTCATCAACTTCTTCTCTTCGCCAAGATAGTTTCATTGAGTTTTGCGTCATTTCTAATCCTGAAGTTGCAACGCCTCCGGCATTAGCAGCTTTTCCCGGAGCAAAAGAGATTTTTTTAGATTGTAAGTAGTAAATAGCATCGGCAGTACATCCCATATTAGAAGTTTCAACAACATATTGACATCCGTTAGCCGCTAATTGTTTAGCATCGTCAAGATTCAATTCGTTTTGAATAGCACATGGAATAGCAATGTCAACTTTCAATTCCCAAGGTTTTTTACCTGCGATGAATTTAGCTTTAGGATATTTGGTTGCATAAGGAGCTACCACATTGTTTCTTGTAGCTAATAATTCTCTCATATAATCAACTTTGTCGCCGGTAACACCATCTTCGTCTAAGATGTAACCATCAGGTCCTGAAATAGCAATTACTTTACCTCCAAGTTCTTCTAATTTTAATACGGCACCCCAAGCTACGTTACCGAAACCTGAAACGGCAATTTTCTTACCTTTGAGAGAGTCTTTTTTAGCTTTTAACATTGCTTGTAAGAAGTAGATAGACCCAAAACCGGTAGCTTCAGGACGAATCAATGAACCACCCCAATTTAAGCTCTTTCCTGTAAGAACACCAACATGCTCATCGCGGATGCGTTTATATTGTCCATACATAAAACCGACTTCACGTGCTCCGACTCCTATATCTCCGGCAGGAACGTCTGTTTCAGGTCCAATATATTTTTGTAATTCAGTCATAAATGATTGACAGAAACGCATCATTTCGTTTTCTGATTTTCCTTGAGGATCAAAATCCGAACCACCTTTTCCGCCTCCCATAGGAAGAGTCGTTAATGAGTTTTTGAAAGTTTGTTCAAAAGCTAAGAACTTCATTGAATCTACATTAACAGATGGGTGGAAACGAATTCCGCCTTTATAAGGTCCTATAGCCATATTGTGTTGTACACGATATCCACGGTTTACGTGAATTTTACCATTATCATCAACCCAAGTTATTTTAAATTGGATAATTCTTTCCGGCTCTAAAAGTCTTTCTACGATAGCATATTTATCGTATTTTGGATTTTTGTTAACAAAATCTTCAATTGTTTCAAGAACTTCTTTTGCAGCCTGTAAGTACAAAGGTTGTGCAGGGTTGTTAGCCTCTAAATCGGCAAGTATTTTCTTTAAATCCATAACAGATGTTTTTTTTTAATTATTTGAATTTATTTATATTATATTTCTTTCCATGTCATAGGAAAATTTATGCAAAGTTAATACTATTTTAGCAAATAAGCAATGCTTTCTAACATATATTTTATTGTGGATTATTTATTGTTTTTGGTTTATCGGATCAAATAAACTAAAAAAATACGAAGTCATTTTTTCGGTATCCGGGGCAGGGTAGGAAAGAATATTTCCTTTTTTATCAAAAATTATTGCTAAAGGAAGAGCGTATACTTTATAGTTATCAATGAAAGAAAAATCATTATCAAAATGAGCGAATTTCCACTTAAATTCAGGGTGTGAATTAACAAAATGATACAAACGGGTAGTTTCAAAGTCAAGTAAAACACTGATGAATACGACTTTTTGGGAATAAGTTTCGTGTAATTTTTTTATAATTAACATTTCGCGAATGCATTCCTGACAATCGGTAGTGAAAAAATGAAGATAGATGTATTTTCCTTTAAAATCAGATAGTTTTATTGTTTCGTTATGAATGGTTTTTAGCGTAAAATCGGGTGCTGTTGTTCCTTTTTGTAATAACATGAGTTGTTTGATAGAATTTTCCGCCATTTTTTTGTGTTCCGGAAATTTTGTGTTTTCGCCGGCTTTCTTTAATAATGATAGAATATTAACAAGATTAAATTCTTCATGGTAAGAAAATAAGCTTTTTAAATTTTGTATCAATACTATTTCTCGTATCACTTCATTGACAAGCATGGGTTCTTTTCCTAATTCGTCAAGTAAACGAAAATAATTGTTTAAATCATTAATGTTTTGATATAGTATTTGTTTTGTGATATATTTTGTTCCACTGTATAAAAAATTGTTAAAAAAGGCAGTGAGAAAATCCATATAAGCCGGATTGTGATAGTAAATATATTTGCTGTCCAAATATTTGGAATATAATTTATCATAGCTTTTTTTGTAATATATTCTATCTATTTCAGCCAAACGAAATTTTACATATACTGAATAAAAGTCGTTGGGATTGTCGGATATAGGAAATTTATCAATAATGATATTCATAAGGCTATCGTATATTGATTGATTGACCAAATAAATAATAGCAGGGGCATGTTTGTAGAGAAAATAATTATAGTATTGACTAAAGTAGTTGATTTTCCAATTTAACTCGTTTGAGTCCGATTGTTCTATTCTTATATTAATGCTGTTTCCTAATAATGTTGCGTTTAACGAATTGAATAGTTGTTCTTTGGTAAACAATGTCAGCTGATATGTTTTTTCCGGTTCTATAAAAAAACTTCCTTCAGTGGTGTTGATGTTGATGATTAGTTCGCGTGTTTCTAATGCAGGTATTTTAACGCTAAAAAAACCGGTGTCATTAATCTTTGTTGAGGATATTAAAATTTTAGTTTTACTTAATAAATCATCATAGTAATAGAATCGAATTTCTTTTCCTTTTGCAAAAGGTGCTATCCCATTGATTGAAACAGGTTTTAAAGCATGTGAAGTGCTAATAAAACATGCAAACAAAGCAATTAAAATAGTTTTAAAAAGTAGTTTCATTTAAAAAGTAATTTCTTCAGGAATAAAATTTTTAACGCATCCGTTAAGTTGTATAATTTCTTTTACAACAGAAGAAGAAATGTGGCTATAAGAGCTATCACAAAGCAGAAAAACGGTTTCTATACTAGGGTATAAGGATTTATTGGTATAGGCAATATTTTTTTCATTTTCATAATCATTGATTGACCTTAGTCCTCTTACAATATAATTTATGTTGTGTTTTTTACAAAATTCAATAGTAAGTCCCGAATAAATAATGCATTCGATATTGGTATAGTTTGCAAAAACTAATCGAAGCCATGCTAAGCGTTGCTCTTTTGAAAACATATTTTTTTTATCCGAATTATCTCCGATAGCTACATATACTTTATCAAATAATAAAGATGCTTTGATGGCAATATCTTTATGTCCTTTTGTAATAGGATCGAATGAGCCGGGAAAAATAGCTGTTTTCATACACAAATATCTTTTAAAGTTTAAATATCCATAGATTCTTTTAGTCGTTCTGCATTTTCTGCTACTTGTAGCGCTTCGATGGTGTCTTGTATATCACCATTAATAAAGTTAGTCAAATTATACATTGTTAGGTTAATACGATGATCGGTAACTCGATTTTGAGGGTAATTATAGGTGCGTATTTTAGCCGAACGATCTCCTGTAGACACCATTGTTTTACGTTTGCTCGAAATATCGTCTAAGTATTTCTGGTACTCCATTTCATAAATACGAGTTCTTAGGATTTTCAATGCTTTTTCATAGTTTTTAATCTGAGATTTTTCATCTTGAATGGCTACTACTATTCCTGTAGGTATGTGTGTTAATCGAATAGCAGAATAAGTTGTATTAACAGATTGTCCTCCTGGACCTGATGAACAATAAGTATCTTTACGTATATCTTTTTCATTTAAGACAACGTCGAATTCGTCAGCTTCGGGTAAAACAACGACAGAGGCAGCGGAAGTATGTACTCTTCCTTGAGCTTCTGTTTGCGGGACACGCTGTACGCGATGAACACCCGATTCGTATTTTAATAATCCGTATACACCATCTCCTATAACATTGAAAACTATTTCTTTGAAACCTCCAATGGTTCCTTCCGTAGCGGAAACTACATCTAACTTCCAATTTTTACTTTCGCAATAATGTGTGTACATTCTAAATAAGTCGCCGGCAAAAATACTTGCTTCATCGCCTCCCGTCCCTGCTCGTATTTCTACAATTGCATTTTTGTTGTCTTGCGGATCTGCAGGAATTAAAAGAAGACGTATATCTTGTTCCAATTGCTCGCTACGCTCAAGAAGTGTAGTTAATTCTTCTTTTGCCATAGTACGAAACTCTTCATCTTTCTCATTATTAAGAATATCTTTTGCGTTTTGGATATTGCTTAATACATTCTTATAGTCTTTATAGACATCTATAACTACTTGAAGATCTTTATAGTCTTTTGTTAATTTCACATAACGCTTCATGTCGGCAATAATATCCGGTTGTGATATTAAATCTCCGATTTCAAGCCAGCGGGAATGAATTGCTTCTAACTTATTTAATAACGAACTCATATGTGTTTTTTATATCTTTTACAACTTACAAAAGTACAAAAAAAGTAAAAACGGTAGCAGTTAACTGTTTAAATTTTATCAATGATTTGAAAACAAACGGCTATATATTAGAAAAACTACACAGAGTGTTTGGAAAACAGCTTTATAATTTCATCTACATAAGTTTTAGAAACAGGAATATCGGCAATCCCATCATAATCTAATTCTATCTTCAGTCCTTCTTTGTCTTTTCTTAAAACTTTTACCTTTTTAAAATTAATGATATAAGAACGGTGACAGCGTATCAGTCCAATATCAGGAAAACTTTCTTCTATAATCTTTAATGAACTTCGAAGCGTAGATTTTGAAAGTTCTTTTTTGCTGTTTTCGTAATATACATAGATATAGTTATTTGCCGATTCCATATAATAAAGATGTTCTAATTTGATAGATAATCTAAGATTTCCATTTTCATCTTTTAAATTAATTAAATCTTTGGTGTTGTTTATAGATGTTTCGTCATCATCTTCTTTCTTATCCTTTTTTATTATATTTAATAATTTTTCATTTTCTTTGAGAGAAAAATACAACCAAAAAACAGTATAAGGAATAAGTAATATGGATACGGTATAATAGAATGTACGAGGTAGTATAGTAGAAAAATTGGTGTTTTGTGTATTAATACTCCAAGCTATAAGTGTACATATCAGTGTAATGAAACTTATTTCTAGTATCATCCATAGAATGTAAAAAACATAACTGATTGTAAACTTTTTTTGTGCTTTATATAGTAGTAATCGGCTAATGATTAAGACGACAAATCCTATTGCGATTAAAAAACTCATATATAATGAAGCATGTTCTTTTCCTATGAGTTTTTGCCATAGTTTTTCACCATTAAAAGGCTCATAAATGAAAATAAAAGTTAATGCAAAAACAGTAACAAAAATTAAAAACTTGACAATATTTACCTTTTCAGCTAAAAATATAGGTGTTTTTTTCTCCATTTGTATTATATAAAACCATCGCAAAAGTATAAAAAAAAACAATAAGAAAGTGATATTTTTTCAAATTATCCCTCTATATGCTATTTTATCCCTTTAAATGCTATTTTGTCCCATTTCAAGTAGAACTATACCATTTTTTTTTATACTACTGAAAAAAATTTTTCCTTTGCAATGTTTTTTTTGTTATGAAATAATGTAAAAAAAACTTAAATTTTATAATATGAAGATTATAGGGACAGGCAGTGCGTTACCATCATTATCCGTAAGTAACGATATGTTGGCTGCTTTTTTGGATACGAGTGATGAATGGATATCTACCCGTACGGGTGTGAAACATAGAAGAATATTATCTACGGAAACTTTATTCGATTTGGCAACACAGGCAGTAGAACAAGCCTTGGAACAAGCTAAGTTAACAGCTTCAGACATTGATTATATTATTTGCTCAAATTTAGTAAATATATATGCAACTCCTTCTTTTAGTAGTATTCTTCAAGGAAGAATAGGGGCTGCTAATTGTCCATGTCTTGACATTAATACTGCTTGTACAGGATTTGTGTATGCTTTAGATATAGCAGATGCTTTTTTAAAAGCAGGAAAAGTGAAAAATGCATTAATCGTTTGTGCAGAAGAGCCTTCAAGAATTGTTGATTGGACAGAACGAGATGCCAGTATTTTATTTGGAGACGGTGCAGCTGCGGCTATTGTAGTACCGGGCGATGATTTACGAGCAGTTTACTTGTCAACCACCTCTAATATTGATTCTTTATATTATCAACGCAAATTAGAATTTAATCCTTTTGTGAAAAGAAAGGAGTATGGGAAGCCGTTGGTTATGAATGGAAAAGAAATTTTTAGATTAGCTGTTTTAAATTCTATTTCTGATATTAATAGAGTTTTAGATACGGCAGGCGTACAGAAAAGTGATGTTAAATTTTACCTACTTCACCAAGCTAATATGCGTATTATAGAAGCTATTAGACAGAATTTAGGAGAACCGGAAGAGAAGTTTCCTCATAATCTTGAGCATTATGGCAATACGGCTTCGGCTTCCCTTCCTATTTTATTAGATGAATTAAATAAATCCAATCAATTACAAAAAGGAGATATATTAGTATTAAGTTCTTTTGGTGCCGGTTTTGCTACAGGTGCTTGTGTATTACATTGGTCTGGAAATTAGAAATAAATTATCAATTATATATGAAAAGAGTAGTTATAACAGGTATGGGTATCGTTTCGCCAATAGGAAGCGATGTGAACACATTTTGGAATAATTTAAAAAGTGGAATTTGTGGAATCAGTCAAATTACTTCATTTCCGATTGAAGATTTTGTCGTGAAATTAGCTGCAGAGGTAAAAGATTTTAATCCGGAAGAACACGAAATTGATAAAGCTTTAATTCGTCGTTCCGATAGGTTTACTCATTTTGCTTTAGTTGCAGCTAAACAAGCGATGGAAGATAGTAAATTAGAAATAGCACCGGAGCGTTTAGGAGTATACATTGGGTCTGGAGTAGGCGGAATTCATACTTTTTTATCAGAAAGTAAAAAATTGATGGAAAACGGAATGGGATGGATATCGCCTTTATTTATTCCTACCATGATTTCTAATATGGCGGCAGGCAATGTAGCCATTACTTATAACGCAGAAGGACCTTGTTTGCCTATTGTTACCGCATGTGCGACAGGAACACATTCGATAGGAGAAGCTTATAGAGCCATAAAACACGGTTATGCCGATGCTATTATAACGGGAGGCTCAGAGGCAGCAGTTACACCTATTGCTATTGGAGGATTTGCTAATGCAAAAGCACTATCGAGAAGCGAAGATCCTTTAAGTGCTTCAATACCTTTTGATATTCGTAGACAAGGTTTTGTGTTGGGAGAAGGAGCAGGAATTGTTATTTTAGAAGAATATGAGCATGCTATAAAAAGAAATGCAACTATTTATGCAGAAGTATGTGGATATGGAAACACTTGTGATGCTTATCATTATACAGCTCCCAGACCGGATGCAAGTACGGCTGCAAATGCTATGAAAATTGCTTTAGAAGAAGCCAATTATAATGCTAATGATTGTTTATACATCAATGCTCATGGAACGAGTACGCCTCTTAACGATAAAACAGAAACGCTTGCCATAAAATTAGCATTAGGAGAAGAAAATGCAAGGAAAGCGGTAGTTAGCTCTACTAAATCAATGACAGGTCATATGTTGGGAGCTGCAGGAGGTGTCGAACTAATAGCTGCTGTAATGTCAATGAACGATGGAATTGTGCATCCTACTATCGGATTATTAGAACCCGACCCCGAATGCGATTTAGATTACGTTCCTTTAAAAGCACGTAAAACCGATATAACTATTGCAATTTCTAATTCGTTGGGCTTTGGAGGTCACAATGGAACAATTGCAATACGTAAATTTATAAAATAATACTATTTAAATCATCGCTTAAATAAATACACTTATGAAAAGAGAAGAAATTAAAAAACTTATTCCGCATCGTGAGCCTATGTTATTGGTTGATGAAATTAATATTGATGAAAATAATATTGCACACGCAACGTATTATGTTACGGGCGAAGAGTTTTTTTTACAAGGACATTTTCCCGGCAACCCCGTAGTTCCGGGAGTAATTTTGTGTGAAATAATGGCACAGTCGTGTTGTTTATTAGTACAAGGCGTATTAAAAAATCGAACTCCCTTTTATGTCGGAATAGATAACGTAAGATTTAAAAGGCAAGTAAAACCAAAAGATACGATTGAAATAACGGCTAAAATTACTAATCAAAGAGGATTAATATTTGTTGTAGAGACAATAGCAAAAGTAGAAAAAGATTTATGTGCAAAAGGAAATTTATCTTTTGCACTGATTGATAATGATAAATTAAATATTTAATCCCAAATAAATACTATAATCTTCATTCAAAAAATGGGAAAGCTTGCCTTTAATTTAAGAGCAAGCTTTTTTTTATGTTTTATGTTTTTCTTTTTTAGCAGCAGGGAATAGAATATTATTTAAAATCAATCTATATCCTTCCGAATTAGGGTGCAAATTTAAATCAGTGGGAGGGTCTCCAACAAAATGTTGATAATCTTCAGGGTCGTGTCCGCTATAAAAAGTAAAGGTGCCTTTGCCATATTCTCCATGAATGTAGCGAACATCGTTAAAAATTTTAGATTCTCCCATAATTGTTACATTGGGTTTTACTTTATCTTTTCTAAAAGCAGTTGTTTGTCCCATAAAACCTCTGATTACTTGCGAATGATTTTGGCAAAGCATTGTCGGAACAGGGTCCCATTTGGCTGAAAATTCAAATAAGGTAAAGAAATCGTTATTTTTATTCATTAAATGTGTAACAGGGTCAATGTCAATATCTGAAATGCGGTATTCATAAGGATTGATAGTGATATTAAAATTATGAAATGCAAAAGTATTATCGAAATTTAATTTTTTTTGAGCATAGGGGTCTATAGGATCCCCATCGAAAGGGACATCACAAATATCAACTCCATCGGCAGCGAGTGCAATATCAAAACTATCAGGTGCCGAACACATGGCAAACATATAGCCTCCTCCGGATACAAAATCACGTATTTTTTTTGCTACTGCTAATTTTAATTGAGAAACTTTATTAAATCCTAATTTTCGTGCTGTTGCTTCATTTTCTCTTACATCGTTGATATACCATTGTGCATTACGATAGTTTGCCCAAAATTTTCCGTATTGTCCGGTAAAATCTTCATGATGCAAATGTAACCAGTCGTAAAGGGGAAGTACGCCACTCATAATTTCTTCGTCATACACTACGTCGTAAGGTATTTCGGCATAGGTCAACACCAATGTTACGGCATCATCCCAAGGAAGTTTATTCTTAGGAGAATAAACAGCTATTTTCGGTGCTTTGGTAAGTTTAATTTCGTTCATATTGACATCAGTTTGTGCTATTTCTGATAAAATTGAACTTGCTTGAATATCGGCTATTACATTATAACTTACACCTCTAATAACACATTCATTTTCAATTCCTTGATTGTGAGGGCAAAGAAAACTTCCTCCTCGATAATTTAATAACCAGCTAACGTCAATATCTTTAGTTAATGTCCAATAAGCAATCCCATAGGCTTTTAAATGGTTAGTTTGAGTTTTATCCATGGGAATCAGGATATAAGAAGCCGATGCTTTAGTAAATAAAACTATAAAAACTGTAAAAATAAAAAGACGTTTCATTTTTTTTATGGTATTTGTATCTCAAAAGTTATAACGTAAAATGAATAATTAAATTATTTAAAGAGACATCTTTAGGGATATTTGTCAGATTTTAACTTTGCTTAATAAAGTTTGAACCGGAAAATGGTCTGAATAAGGTTTTTTATCTACTTTAAAGTTAGTAACTTCATAAAAACGTTTATCATAAAAAACATAATCAATACGAATAGGTAATCGTTGATTTACATAAAAAGAAGGAGCAAATCCTTTACCGCTATCAACAAAAGCGTCGGAGAGTAAATTGCTGATTTTTTGATAGGTATAAGACCAAGGGACATCATTAAAATCGCCACAAACAACTACCGGATAGGGAGAATTTTTTATGTGCTCTACGATTGTTTGCACTTGCTTGCTTCTTGCTAAATAACCTTTTTTTAATTTTTTAAAAACTTGTTTTGCTTCTTTTTGGGTTCGTTTATTTTTTATATCAATGTCAATATTTGTTACTTTTTCAGTAAAATGATAATCTGTTTCTTCAAATTTAATAGACTGAAAGTGAATATTATAAACTCTAATAGTGTCTTGTTTTATTGCAATATCTGTAAACATTGCTTTGTTTGTGGTTGCTTTGGGTAAAATAATAATTCCTTTATTGATAATTGGGAAAACAGAAAAAGTGGCTAAGCCAAATTGATGAGATTTTCCTTTAATATACAAATGCTTATATTTTGCTTTTGTTTTATTTATTATGGTATCATCGTATTTATAATGTTTATTATTTTGAAAATATTCTTGAAAACAAATAATATTTGGTTTTTCTTTTTGTATATAATTAAAAATGCTATCACTCGTATTTTTAGAATTGTATAATCCGAAAATATTTACATTATAAGACATTATTTTAATAGATGTAGAGTCTTGTTGTTCAACTTCTTTTTTCTTAAACTGATACAAGCGTGGAATGAAAGAAAAACCAATTGCTATGCAAATCAAAGAAAGTAAGAAAAAACGATGAAGTTGTATTATCCAGTAAAATAAAAACAAGGTATTTGCTAATAATAAATAGGGATAAGATAAGCCCATAAAAGCAATGAAAAAGTATTTTTCGGGAGAGATATAATTGGCAAGGTAAGATAATAATAGCAAAATAGCAAAAACAATATTGAGTACTATGAAAATGAAATTTAGAAGATTTCTTTTTCTTTTTTTGACCATTTTACCAATTTTTTTTGTTACTTGTTTTAAAAAGGATTTCTTTTTCTTCTTTTGTTAAATTTTGATAACCCGATTTCGAAATTTTATCTAAAATTTCATCAATTTTCTTGCGATTTTCACTTCTTTCTCGATTGTACTGTTCATCTGTTTTTGAATGCGAATAGCTGTATTTTCGTTTTTTCATAGACTTACGGAATTTAAAAGAAGGCATATGGATAGTAGAAACTTGAGGAAATAATGCATATAAAAATCCGAACAAACTTCCTCCTAAATGCGCTAAATGTCCTCCCGAATTACTCATAGGAATACTGATAATGTCTATAACAACAAATGCAATTGCTATCCATTTTAAAGCAATGTTACCTATTAAAAAGAGATTTATTTTCAGATTAGGAGCTTTTGTTGCTGTAGCTACTAATACGGCAAGCACTCCTCCCGAAGCTCCTAAAGCAATGGCTTGATTGCTTATAGATGCAAAAACAGGAAAGTAATTATAAGAAAGAATAAATAAAATATTGCCTATTATTCCGCCAAATATATATACAATATAGAGAGCGTTTTTCTTAAAATATTGTAAAAAAATAGTTCCGCTAAACCATAATACTAATAAATTGAAAAAAATATGTAAAAAATCGAGATGAACAAAAATACTGGTCAATAAAGTCCAAGGTCGTGATACTAAAGTTGCCAAATTGGCAGGAACGCTTAGCCAAGATGTTATGATACTTGTAACAGTAGTGCTAAAATCTTTTACAAATAAAAACCCAAGCAGATTTAAAAATACTTTTAATAATAATAAAATAATATAAATGCTTACATTTATAATAATAAGACGGTTAAGAGGAGATGGATTACGGAAAAAATAAGTAATTCTGTTCCCTATATTAACATTACGAAAAGGATTTGAATAAAATCGCATTTTGGTACTTATTGTTTATAGTGTGATTTAGATTTATTTTGCCATAATATGATTAGTAGCAATCCAAAAATCATACCGCCTAAATGAGCAAAGTGAGCAATGCCGTCACCGCTACTGAAGATACCTGCCGCTAACTCAATAAGTCCGAAAATTAATACAAACCATTTGGCTTTCATTGGGAATAAAAAATAGATATAAATCATAGAGTTAGGGAATAGCATTCCAAATGCAAGCAACAAGCCATATACTGAACCTGAAGCACCCACTACATTGGGTAAGCTGACAAAGTATTCCAAATAATTATTTAAAAACAAGCTGATTTGTTCCATTGCATCGCTATTATTCGGTGCAAGCTGCAATGTATATATGTTTTCTTGAAATACAAGAAACTGATTCCATATTTCTCCTGAATATTCATGTATGTGAAATTTATGATGAGCAATTAATTCCTTTAATGTGTTTATATCAGGTGATTGTATAGCATTTTGTATTAAAGTAATATCGGGAGAAAGTTGTATGTGAATAATCAGATAATGTGTTAATGCGGCTCCTATGCCGGTGATTAAATAAAAAATAAGAAAACGTTTACTTCCCCAAAAATTTTCTATAGCGGAACCGAACATCCATAAAGCAAACATATTGAAAAATAGATGCCCAAAACTTCCGTGCATAAACATATAAGTGATAAACTGATGAGGAGAAAAAATATTAGATTTAAAATAATGAAGTCCTAATAATTTGTATAAATCGATTTGAAAAGTCTCTTTTAATACAATAGTAGCAAAAAAGCATAAAACATTAATTATTAAAAGATTTTTAATAACAGGAGGAAAAACCGAAAAGCGTCCTGGCGAATAATATGAATTGCTCATCAATTATTGTGTTTTATAAGTCATTTAAATATAACCTTAATTGTTATTAATTATTGTATGATAAATGAATACTAATAAAAAAAAGCTGCCTTTTAAAAAGACAGCTTTTTACCGTTAAAAATGTGATTGTTAGAAAATATTAATTTTTGATGTAAAAGTTTGACCTTTTTGTTTTACTTTTACTATATACAAACCACGATTCAAATTCGATACGTCTATTGTTGTTTGATTATCATTTAAAATTGCTGACATTACTTCTTGCCCTAAGATAGAATAGAAGGTGATAGAAGCCGGCTCATTTGATTTTAACTGAATGGTAACATTATCGTTAGCCGGATTAGGATAAATATTCGATACAATATCATTTGCTTCAATAACATTGCTGCTGTCAATAATTACACCCCCATTTTCTTCGTCTACACTTAAATAGAAGAAAATGTCAGGTAATAAGCCATAGTGAGTAGAATAAGAAGAGTCGCGGAAGTTACGCGTTATACCGTCTTCTTTAAAATACATTTGATACAATAAATATCTATAGGCAATAATGGCATTGTTATAACCAAAAGGATCGGCAAAACATTTTTGATCTCCATCCATATAATAATAAAGCATGGAAAAATATCTTCTTTCTTTAATAGGATATCCTTTTGCCCATTTGCTATGGTCAAATTCATCTGTTTTCCCGTAATATAAAGTGTCGCCCAACTCATATTCATAGCCGGGAATAAAAGTAAACATTACTGATAAAACACCGCCATAAGGTATTTCAAAGCCATTCTCTGTAACGCCATCATACGTTAAAGGGATGATAATATCAGCATACGAAAGCCATGAAGTGCCAGCTGAGTCCCATTCGCGAGTAGTGTCGTTTGCAGTTAGTACATAGTCAATTGTAATAGTATTATCGACTGTTGGTTTAATAACACCACCTTTTGATTTATCGTATCCCGTAACAGTAACACAAGGAGCTAAATACAGTGTGTCTTTATGTTCGTCGGTTAAATAATAAATGGTATAATAATCGGTACGGTAACCGATTTTTTCATAAGGTTGAAGATAAGAAACATAAACACGTAAAGTGTCAGGTTGTGTAGCATCATAACCTTGTCGTCCGGTAAAATAAGCTCCTCTTACTTTAAGAGTGTCTAAGCGATAGGAATAAGTGTATTCGGGAGGAGTTGGAAATATTCCTCTATCAAAATTAGTTGAATAAGATTCTGAGTAGGGGTCTAAATTCATTCCGAATCCCATAAATCCTAAAGCACGTCCGGTGTCATCTACGTAGTAAAATAGACAAGAGTCCGGAAGCAAAGCAATAAAGCCGCTCTTAAGAGGAAGCAAGCTCTCAGGAATAAGATTGCCAAGATAAGTAGACGAATGTATCCTTGGAACTTTTTCATAGCCTTTTTGATAGGCTTGAGGATGTAATTCTATTCCTTTTTCATTGGTTTTAGGTTGATAAGGAAGTTTGTTTTCTATAGGATTGATGCCAATTTGGGCAATAGCACTATAGGTAAATACACTGAAAATCATAAAGAATACTAGTTTTTTCATTTTTTTAATTTTTAAGATGAATATGATATTATTTATTTTGCAAAAATACACTATTAATAATATGTTTTTAATAAAAAGAATAAATTTTTAATAAAAAAAAAAGCTGCCTTTAAAAAAGACAGCTTTTTAACAATAAAAATGTGATTGTTAGAAAATACTAACTTTTGATGTAAAAGTTTGACCTTTTTGTTTTACTTTTACTATATACAAACCACGATTCAAATCGGATACGTCTATTGTTGTTTGATTATCATTCGAAATTGTCGATATTACTTCTTGTCCAAGAATATTAAATAAACTGATGTTTGCAGACTCATTGTTTTTTAAATTAATAGTAATGTTGTCTTTAGCAGGATTAGGATAAATGTTTGAAACGATATCATTTGTTTCAATAACATTATCAGGAGGCACAATGATACCCCCATTTTCTTTATCTTCACTTATTCTAAAGAACATATAGGGTAATAAATTTGGTGTAGGGAAATAGTATTCATTTAAAAATGCTGCTTGTCCGGTAAACATTTGATATCTATGAGCATCATAAGTGGCAATAGGAGTATTAAAGCCAATAGGATCGGCAAATGGATTATATGTTCCTTCTATTTCATAGAAAAGCATTGAAAATTGATTATTTATTCGTATTGGGTAACCTTCAGCCCATTTGTTAGGGTCAAATTCATCTAACATTCCCCAGTAAAGAGTATCACCTAAATCATACTCATATCCCGGAATAAAATGTACCATAACACCAAGAGCATCTCCGTAAGGGACTTCAAATCCGTTGGCTGTAATTCCATCATAAGTTAAAGGAATTGTAATTATAGAATATCTAAACCAAGATTCACCTGCAGAATCCCAAGTGTAAACCGTATCGTTAGGTTGTAAAATATAATCAATAACTTGTGTATTAGGAGAGGTAGGAGTGATAGTAGCACCTTTTACTTTATTGGCACCATTAACAGCTATTTTAGGAACTAAATAAGTAGTATCTGCATGTCCATTCATCATTAATGTTGCATAATGGTCTTTTTGTCCTCTGTAAGGAGCAACTGAAGTTACATAAACTCTTAATGTGTCAGGACTTGCCGTGTTATAACCTTTATTTCCTAAATAATATAATCCCCAAATTTGTAAAGAATCCAATCTATAGTTATGGGTAAATTCAGGAGGAGTAGGGAGTATACCGGTTGCAAAATCGCTGTCAAAAACCGGGGAACAAGGATCCAACATAAAGCCCATTCCAATTAAACCCGGAAAGAAACTCTCCTTTGTTGTATAAGCTTTTAAACAAGTGTCGGGAAGTAAAACTACGTTACGCCTAGTAAGAGTTTGCCCATCTGCCATTAGATTGTTAAGAAAAGTAGAAGTGTGAATCCAACCTAATCCTTCATAGTCTTTTTGTAATAAACGTTTGTCTTCCGGAAAAAGAACTTTCTCTTTTGACTTAGGTTCTTTAGGAAGTGCCTTATCCATAGGCTTAATGTTGATTTGTGCATTTATGCTGAAAATAAATGCTATTAACGCAATAGATAATATTATCTTTTTCATTTTTTTTTATTTTATGTTAATAATTAAAATTGTATTATAATCAATATTCATACCATAGTATCAATTTTGCAAAAGTATATAAATTTATTATATATAATGTGCTTCTATGTTCATATTTTTCAATATTTTTTTAAAATAGGTAAAAAGTAGGGGATAAAAATATTGTTATCCGATAAAAAATTTATAAAATAAGGGAGTGATTTTTCAGTTCAATCTCATTATTACATTTATTTGACAGTCTGTTTTCGGATAGTTGAATTATGTAATTTTTAGAAAATACTAATTTTTGATGTAAAAGTTTGACCTTTTTGTTTTACTTTTATTATATACAAACCACGATTCAAATCAGATACGTCTATTGTTGTTTGATTATCAGTTAAAATCGCTGACATTACTTCTTGACCTAAGATAGAGTAGAATGTGATAGTAGCCGGTTCTTCTGATTTTAACTGAATGCTTACATTATCGTTAGCCGGATTAGGATAAATGTTTGATACAATATTATTTGCTTCAATAACATTATCAGTATCATTCTTAATTATACCCCCATTTTCTTCGTCTACACTTATTTTAAAGAACATATAGGGTAATGCGTTTGGTATAGGGAAATAGTATTCATTAAATAGTACTTTTCCTCCGGTAAACATTTGATATCTATGTTCTTTATAAACGCCTATAGCGTTATTAAAACCAAAAGGATCGGCACATGCATACTGTTCTCCTTCTATTTCACTGTAAAGTATTGAAAATTGATTGTTTATTCGTATTGGGTAACCTTCAGCCCATTTGTTATCAATAACTTCTCCCCAGTAAAGTGTGTCGCCTAACTTATAATCATATCCCGGAATAAAATGTACCATAACGCCAAGTGCGTCTCCATAAGGAACTTCAAATCCGTTTGCTGTAATTTCATTATATGTTAAAGGAATTGTAATAACGGAATATCTTATTGAATCCTCCGTAAAAATGTAAACCGTATCGTCAGGTTGTAAAATATAATCAATCATTTTTGTATTAGGAGAGGTAGGAGTAATGCTAGCTCCTTTTGCTTGATTGGCTCCCTTAACAGTCATTTTAGGAATTAGATAAGTATTTTGATCATCACAAAAACGAATTTTTATATAATGATTTGTTTTTTCTCTGTAAGGAGCAACTGAAGTTACATAGACCCTTAAAGTATCAGGACTTTCCGTATTATAACCTTTATTTCCTAATTGATATAATCCCCAAATTTCTAAAGTATCCAATTTATAGTTATAGGTAAATGCAGGTGGAGTAGGGAGTAGACCGGTTGCAAAATTTTTATCAAAAGCCGGGGAACAAAGATCTAACATAAAACCCATTCCAATTAAACCCGGGAAAAAACTTCCTGCTGTTATATAAGCTTGTAAACAAGTGTCGGGAAGTAAAGTTTTGCAACCAAGAGTAAAAGTTGGATTATTTTTTAGATATTGAAGAAAATCGGTGGTGTGAATCCAGTCATCTAATCCTTTATAGTCTTTTTGTTGTAATAAACGTTCGTCTTTCGGAAGAAGAAACTTCACTTTTGATTTAGGGTCTTTAGGAAGTGCCTTATCCATAGGTTCAATTTTGATTTGTGCATTCATGCTGAAAATAAATGCTACTAACGCAATAGATAATATTATTTTTTTCATTTTATGTTAATAATTAAAGTTATATTATAATGTATATCGGTATCGGTTTACAAAAGTATATAAATTATATACTTAATATGCTCATATTTTTCAAATATTTAAAAAAACAGGTAAAAAGTAGGGGTAAAAATAGTATTTTTGCAGAATATATTTAAATTTATAATTGAGTAAATAATAATTATTTTGAAATCGAAGATTCGGAAAAAATCGGCAGGCGAAACTCCTTTAATGAGGCAGTATAATTCTTTTAAAGCAAAATATCCTGATGCTTTATTGCTTTTTCGTGTGGGCGATTTTTATGAAACATTTGGAGAAGATGCTATTCGTGCTTCAAAAATATTAGATATAGTCTTAACACGTAGAGCCAATGGGGCAGCGGCATTTGTTGAATTGGCAGGATTTCCTCATCATGCTTTGGATACTTATCTCCCTAAATTAGTACGTGCCGGATTGCGAGTTGCTATTTGTGAGCAGTTAGAAGACCCGAAATTAGCTAAAACAATAGTGAAAAGAGGTGTTACTGAGTTGGTTACTCCGGGTGTTTCGTACAATGATAAAATATTGGAAACAAGACAAAATAATTTTTTAGCAAGTGTTTATATAGCAGAAAAACAATTAGGAATTGCATTTTTAGATATATCAACGGGAGAGTTTTATATAGCACAAGGAAATGTAGATTATATCGATAAATTACTACAAAGTTTTAAACCCAATGAAGTAGTAGTAGAAAAAACAAAAGTTCAAACGTTTAAACAATATTTTGGAGATAAATTTTTATGTACAACATTTGAAGATTGGGTGTTTACCGTCGATTTTACTCATGACTTATTGTTAAGACATTTTCAAATACAATCGTTTAAAGGATTTGGAGTAGAAAATGTAACACAAGGACTGATTGCAGCAGGAGCTGCCATGCATTATTTGTTTGAGACACAGCATACGAATGTAGGTCATATTACAAAGATTACACGTATAGAAGAAGAACACTATGTATGGTTAGACCAATTTACGATGCGTAATTTAGAATTACTATATTCTTCTAATGAAAATGCGGTAACGCTATTAGATATTTTAGACCAAACTTTATCGCCAATGGGAGCTCGAATGTTGAAAAAATGGATTATGCTTCCTTTAAAAGATAAAATATTAATAGAGGAAAGGCATGAAATGGTCGAATTATTTATTAATAATTCCGAATTTGCAACATCTCTTGCTGCTTCTGTAAAGCAAATAGGAGATTTAGAACGATTAATATCTAAGGTAGCGGTTTCGAGAATTACTCCAAGAGAAGTAGTTCAAATACAAAGAGCTTTATATGCAGTAGAAAACATTAAAAAACAATGCGAATCTTTAGAAAATAAACATATATGTAAAGTAGGCGAACAAATTAATCCATGCCTTAGCATAAGAAATCGTATTGAACAAACGCTTAATAATGATGCCCCTGCACTGATAAATAAAGGAGGAATTATTAAAGATGGTTTTAACGAAGAGTTAGATGAATTACGCTCTATAGCATATTCAGGAAAAGATTATTTGTTGAATATTCAAAAAAATGAAACAAAGAGAACAGGCATCGCTTCATTAAAAATAGGTTTTAATAATGTATTTGGATATTATCTTGAAGTTACTAATACTCATAAAGATAAAGTTCCACCTGAATGGATACGAAAGCAAACGTTAACCAATGCGGAAAGATATATAACGGAAGAATTAAAAGAGTATGAGACTAAAATACTCGGAGCTGAAGATAAAATATTATCCTTAGAACAAAAGTTGTTCAACGATTTGATTTTAAGTATGATGGATTATGTTCAACCCATTCAAATGAATGCACAACTAATAGCACGTTTAGATGTATTACATGCTTTTGCAATCGTAGCACAGCAAAATGATTACGTAAAACCTGTTATTAATGAATCTTTTAGAATTGACATAAAAAATGGACGACATCCCGTTATAGAAACGCAATTGCCCGTAGGAGAAAAATATATAGCCAACGACATGTACTTGGATAATGAAAAACAACAAATCATTATTATTACGGGACCTAATATGTCGGGGAAATCGGCTTTATTACGTCAAACAGCCCTCATCGTATTAATGGCACAAATTGGTTCTTTTGTTCCCGCTGAAGAAGCGACGATTGGGTTGGTAGATAAAATTTTTACTCGTGTTGGAGCTTCCGACAATATATCTTCGGGCGAATCGACATTTATGGTTGAGATGAATGAAACAGCCAGTATTTTGAATAATATTTCAAATAGAAGTTTAATCCTGTTAGATGAAATAGGAAGAGGTACAAGTACTTACGATGGGATTTCAATAGCTTGGGCAATTACTGAATTTTTACACGAACATCCGTCAGCACGTGCAAAGGTGTTGTTTGCAACACATTATCACGAACTCAATCAAATGGCAAATACATTTAAACGAATAAAAAATTTTCATGTAACAGTCAAAGAAATCAGTAATAAAGTCATATTTTTAAGAAAATTAGCACAAGGCGGAACTGAACATAGCTTTGGAATACATGTAGCACGTATGGCAGGAATGCCTCCGCAAGTGTTAAACAGGGCTAATGAAGTTTTATCAAAGTTAGAATCTTCGGAGCATGAAAATTTGAACAGAAAACTATCGACTACTACTAAAAAAGAAGAATCGGTTCAGTTAAGTTTTATTTCGCTCGACGATCCTTTATTGGTTCAAATAAAAGAGGATATTTTAAATATAAATATAGAAACTTTAACTCCTATTGAGGCTTTAATGAAGCTAAATGAGATAAAAAATTTATTAAAATAGTCCAATATATTCCATTTTTTTTCATAAAAATAAATGTTTATTTTGTAAAAATATGATATTTTTTACAAGTTTTTAATTGTAAATATTTTGGAATCAAATAATTAAAAAAAATATAAAAAAATATTTTTTTAATGTGTTTTATAAAAAATAAAGTAATATCTTTGCAAATCAAAGTAAATATATTTTTTTAACAATTTAATTTTATACTAGTATGAAAAAATTAATGGCATTATTAGTTGTATCAGGAATGGTATTCTTTGCATGCAACAACCAACCTAAAGAAGAAGAAGCAGCAGTAGCTGAAGAAGCAGTAGCTGAAGAACAAGTTGAAGCTACAGTAGAAGAAGCTTCAGTAGCAGAAGCTGTACCGGCAGAAGAAGCTCAAGCAGCTGAAGAAGCTCCAGTAACTGAATAATAATTTTAGGTTATTAATGTAAAAAAAAGCTACCTCTTTTGGGTGGCTTTTTTTATTCTTAATTTATTGAAATATGGATGAAAAATTACTACAGTATGTATGGCAACATCAATTGTTTGATACGACAAACTGTTTGACTACTACAGGAAATAAAATAAAAATTATTTCTACGGGAGAAAAGAATACCAATAGTGGTCCTGATTTTTTTAACGCTAAAATCATAATAGATGAAACACTATGGGTGGGTTGTATCGAGATACATTTAAAGTCGTCGGATTGGGAACGCCACAATCATCAAAAAGATAAAGGATACAATAATGTAATATTGCATGTGGTGTTTGAACATGATAAAAATATTGTATTGCCAAATATGCAAAATCTTTTTACATTAGAACTTAAATCGTTGATTCCGACAAGAATTGTTCAAACTTACTTTGCTTATTTACATTCAAAAGAATCGATTCCTTGCAAAAGCCAATTAATTAATGTAGATGCGTTTCGTTTATTTTCATGGTTGGATAGATTGATGATAGATAGATTAGAGGATAAAGTAAAGTCTGTGTCTGAAATTGTTCAGCACAATAATCAAAATCAAGGAGAAGCATTTTATGTGTTTTTAGCATATTATTTTGGATTTAATATCAATAATTTACCTTTTCAGCTTTTAGCAACTTCCATACCTTTAAATTTTTTGGCAAAGCAAAAAAATAATTTATTTCAATTAGAAGCGATGTTTTTTGGACAGGCAGGGATGTTAGAGGATGAATTTAGCGATGAGTATCCACAGCAACTGAAAAAAGAATATCAATTTTTAAAGCAAAAATTTAGTTTAGAGCGAGTTTGTACGAAAGAGATGTGGAAGTTTGCTAAAACTTATCCAAGTGGATTTCCCAGCATACGCATAGCACAACTTGCAAAATTAATACATCAATCAACATTTTTGTTATCGAAATTATTAGAAGCGAAAAAAATAGAAGATATTCAAGGTTTATTTCAAGTCGAATTGGATGCTTATTGGGAAACGCACTACAGATTTGATGTGCAATCGGTGAAAAAATCAAAAAAATTAGGATACATGGCAATTAATTCCTTAATAATAAATGCTGTTTTACCATTTATGTATTATATTGGCAAACTAAAAGAATCGGAAGATTTGAAAGATAAAGCCCTTCAATTTTATGAAAAATTGCCGATTGAACAGAATAAAATAGTGAAAGAATTTGCAACAGCAAGGGAAGATTTTTCCAATGCACTTCATTCACAAGCTCTCATACAGTTGAAAAAGAAATATTGTGATTCAAAACAATGTTTAAAGTGTGCAATCGGTCTTTGTATTTTGAAATAATTAAGTGTATTTTAATTTTTTTTCAGAAAAAGAAATATCTTATCTAAAAAATCTCTATTTTTGCAGTTATTAAAATAATTTTGATGCAAAGAAAAAAAATAATATATAGTATTTGTTTTATAGGATTGATAATAATAGCATTATCATGTAATAATAGGGGAAAGAAAGATGCTATATCTTCCGATTTAGTACATATTCCTGTGAGTGCGGAAGGAGAAAATTCAGATTTAGCGATGCCAAAATTTGAATTTGAACGTACCGATCATGATTTTGGAACCTTAATACAGGGCGAAAAAGTAAGTTTTACGTATAAATTTAAAAACAGTGGTACTTCCGATTTAATTATATCTACAGTTGTTCCCGGTTGCGGATGTACTGTAGCACAATTTACAAAAACTCCTGTTAAAAAAGGAGAAGAAGGATTTATTACAATTAATTTAGATACGGAAAATAAAAAAGGACCCTTACGTAAAAAAGTAGCAGTACAAGCTAATACATATCCGGCAGAAACGAATTTGTGGTTTTCTGCTACCGTTGAATTACCATAACTTTAATTTAAATAATTTTTTATTATGAATTTATTAAACATCATTTTATTTGCACAACAAGCTGGAGCTGAGGGAAAAGGAAGCTCATGGCAGCCGTTAATTTTTTTAGTACTTATTATTTTAGTTTTTTATTTTTTTATGATTCGTCCTCAATCAAAGAAAAATAAAGAAATGCAAAAATTCAGAGAAAATCTTAAAAAAGGTGATAAGATAGTAACAATAGGAGGCATCCATGGAAAGATATTAAGTATAGAAGGGACCGCAGCTGTTATCGAAGTGGAAGGAGGTACAAAATTAAAAGTTGAGAAAAGTGCAATAGCACAAAGTGTTAATGAAGTAGGAACTAACACTACGAATTAAAAATTAGAAGAATGAAACAACAACAACCTCGCAAAAAAAAATATGCAGTATTATTGCTTTGCTTAATGCTGTCGTTTTTTGCTTGGTTTACATTGAAAATGTCGGAAAATTACACTGCAAAATATGAATTGGAAGTGGTTTTTACAGACATTCCACCGGATAAAACACTCGTAGATTATTCTGATTCGACTTTGTTGGTAACGTTTGAAGATAAAGGACTTTCACTCTTGTCAATTGAATTTTTTTCTAAAAAACTTAAAATCAATTACGATGAGATAACCTCTTCCTATCAAAAAAAACATAATAATATTTGTTTGCAAGAAAACCAAATTATAAGATACATTCAGAGTCAACGTCGATTTTCAAAGAGAATTAAAAGTATTCATCCGGAAAAAATATGTTTACGGTTGAAAGACAACGAAGAATAAAAGAAGACAAATATGTCTTATCCTTGGGGTTTTAATAGAAGGTTTTATGCTTTTGCCAATTACTCGAAACAGATATTCGGCGAGCGAATTCAAAAGCTTTCGATTAATGCGGGTTTCACATGCCCGAATAGAGATGGCAGCATTGCGTTAGGAGGTTGTACTTATTGTGATAACAATGCTTTTAATCCTTCTTACTGCGATACATCAAAAAGTATTGCACAGCAGATAGAAGAGGGGATTGACTTTCACCGGAACAGATACCGAAGAGCAAAAAAATACTTGGCTTATTTTCAGGCTTATTCTAATACGTATGCTTCGCTTGATGTTTTAAAAGAAAAGTACAACCAAGCATTGCAGCATCCTGCTATAGAGGGAATTATCGTTGGAACTCGTCCGGATTGTATTGATGAAGAAAAGTTAACTTATTTTTCTGAAATAGCGAAAAGAAAATATGTTGTAATAGAATACGGTGTTGAAAGTTGTAATAATACAACCTTAGCAGCTATTAATCGCGGGCATGATTTTGAAACATCGGTTCGTGCTCTTGAATTGACACATGAAAAAGGTATCAAATCAGGAGTGCATATAATATTCGGTTTACCCAACGAAAATAAAGAAGAATGGATGCAATGGGCTGCTATACTTTCAAAACTTCCTATACATTCTATCAAATTTCATCAATTACAGATATTAAAAAATACCCCTTTGGCTTCTTTGTATGAATTACATTCCGAACTCTTTTATCAGTTTGATTTTAACGAATATGTAGATTTTATTATTGATTTTTTAGAAAAATTAAATCCTAATTTTATAGTAGAACGCTTTGTAGGTGAAGTCCCCCCTGCTTATTTATTGAAGAAACCATGGAATAATTTAAGGAATGATCAAGTGATACAAATCATTGAGAATAAGATGGAAGAAAGAAACACATGGCAAGGAAAATACTATAAAAATTAGTCTTTTGTTGTTATTTCTAAAAAAAAATATATACTTTTGCAATTGTTGTTATAATAATTTAATATTACTTGTATGAAAGTAGAAATTATATGTCTTATTTATTTGTTATCACCTCTTCTTATTATTTTTCTGTTTAATCGTTATAAACTTGTAAGGCAGATAGGTACAGTATTAATAGCTTATGCTATTGGTGTAATTATGGCTCTATTTGGGGTGATACCAACAGGAGATGCGGCTAATGCGGAAACCATGACAAGCATACAAAAATGGATACAAAATATCACCGTTCCTTTAGCAATACCATTAATGTTGTTTAATTGTGATTTTAGATTATGGACAAAATCTTTACCAAAGACCATAGCAACGTTAATAGGAGGTGTTTTGTCGATAATAATAGCAGTTGTAAGCGGTTTTTTTATTTTTCGAAATGCGGGAATCAACGACTTACACAATGTGGCAGGAATGATGACAGGAATATATACAGGAGGAACGATGAATTTTTATGCATTGGGAGCAGCGTTAGATGTCAATAAAAACACCATTCTTTTAACGTATACTTTTGAAATGTTGGTAACTTTTCCTTTAATATTGTTTTTAGTAGGAGGAGGTTATAAGTTTTTTCGATGGCTCTTGCCTTATAAAGACACTGCGACTTCCTTGCAAAATGAAGAAGTGAGTGATATTGAACAAAACGGGATAGAAAATTATAATGGAATGACAAAACAGAGAGTATTCCCAAGAATGATGTTAGCACTACTTATTTCTCTTTTATTTTTGGTTGTAGGAGCAGGAATTTCTCTTTTAATTACCGGAAAATTAAATGAATTAGTTGTTATATTAGTAATAACGACTTTAGCAATAGCGGCTTCTTTTTCTAAATTTATTCGTGAGTTGCCCAAAACTTTTGAATTAGGAATGTTTTTTATTCTCATATTCAGTGTGGTTGTTGCTTCTCAATTTGATATTTATAGTTTGAATGTATCTGCGATTAATTTAGGACTCTTTGTATTGTATATAATGTTGACTTCTGTTGTTGTACACATTATTTTCTGTAGAATAACAAAAGTTCCCGGTGATTTATTTACTGTGGCACATATCGGCTTATTGTGTTCACCGCCTTTTATTCCACCCATTGTAGGAGCAATGAAAAATAAAAAAGTATTAATAAGTGGAATTGTAATAGGATTAGTAGGTTACGCTATAGGGACTTATTTAGGAGTATTGTTGGCTACTCTATTAAAATATTTCGTATAAAATTTAAAAGAAATGAAAAATATTTATCTACTCAATTTAACATTCTTTTTTCTCTTATTTAGCTTAACAGCAAAGTCACAAGAAGAAGAGAAAAAAATAAAAAAAGGTTGGACTTTCGGGGCATTACCAAGCGTAGCTTATGATGCGGATTTAGGTTTTCAATACGGAGCTTTAGCAAATGTTTATTATTATGGAGACGGCTCAACTTATCCCGAATATTTGCATTCATTTTATTTTGAAGCAGCCTATACTACAAAAAATTACGGACTGTTCCGTTTTTTTTATGATTCTAAATATTTGATACCTAACTATCGTTTGACGGTCGATTTTTCTTATTTACCCGATGCAATGAGTGATTTTTTCGGATACAATGGCTATCAATCCGTGTATAATGATGTTTGGAGAAATTCTAAAAAATATACAGTAGAAGAAGGATATAAAACGAGGGCTTTTTATAAATACAGAAGAGATATTTTACGTTTTATGGGCGATATACAAGGAACTATACATCAACAATGGAAATGGAATGTAGGACTTGGAATTTTAAATTATAATATTGATAAGGTTGATATTAAAATGCTTAATAAAGGGAAAAAAGCGGATAAAAAACTACCCGATACCATTCCCGGATTGTATGAAAAATATATAGATTGGGCAATAATAAATAAAGAAGAAAAAAGAGGAGGTTTTCATCCTTATGTGAGATGTGGAATTGCTTACGATAGCCGTAACAAAGAATCCAATCCGTCAAAAGGAATTTATGCAGATGTTTTTTTCACTTATTCAGCAGCTTTTAACGATTTAAAAGCATATAATAATTTAAAACTCAACGTTAATTTCCGACATTACGTCCCTATTTATAAAGATTATATAGCACTTGCTTATCGTATAGGAACCCAAACATTATTAGTAGGAAAAAGTCCTTTTTATACTAATAATTATATGAATACACTCTATATGCAGCGTGTTTTATACGAAGGATTGGGAGGAGGAAATTCGTTGAGAGGAATATTAAGAAATAGAATCTTAGCCAATGGATTTGCTTTTTCTAATGTAGAATTACGTATAAAATTAGTGAAATTTGATATAAAGAAACAGCATTTTTACATAGGCATTAATCCTTTCTTCGATATAGGTATGGTTACGCAAGCCTATACATTAGATTCGGCAAAAATAGCTACTCTTAAAAATATAGAAGACGATATGGACGATTACTTCGATTTTAATAAATCTTCTATCTATAAGCCTCATATGTCGGCAGGTATGGGACTGAAAATAGCCATGAACGAAAATTTTATTCTATCCGTTGATTGGGCAATCCCTTTCAATAAACAAGATGGAGCCAGCTTGTCAAATCTTTACATTAAAATAGGTTATTTGTTTTAATACTTCTTAAAGCAGTCATTGAATTTTATTTGTTTTTAATGTAACTTTGCAAAAATTACAACGATGGATATTAAAGCTATTTTGCAACGTTATTGGGGTTATACCAAATTCAGACCTTTGCAAGAAGATATTATTATGTCTGTATTGCAAGGCAACGACACTTTAGCTTTACTTCCGACAGGAGGAGGTAAATCCATTTGTTTTCAAGTTCCTGCTATGGCAAAAAAAGGTGTTTGTATTGTTGTTACGCCACTGATAGCTTTAATGAAAGACCAAGTAGAAAATTTGCTTCTCAGAAAAATACCCGCAGCAGCCATTTATACGGGCATGCACCAAAGAGAAATAGAAATGACGTATAATCGCTGTATTAAAGGCAAAGTAAAATTTTTATATATTTCGCCGGAGCGACTTAAGAATACTTTATTTAAAAATTCCTTGCAACAAATAGAGGTGAATTTACTTGCTGTTGATGAAGCTCATTGCATTTCGCAGTGGGGTTACGATTTTCGTCCTTCTTATTTAGAGATAGCTGAAATACGCAGTATACTAAAAGAAACAGTGCCTGTGTTGGCTTTAACTGCAACCGCAACACCTGAGGTAGTTAAAGACATTCAACAAAAATTATTATTTAAGGAAGAAAGAGTATTTCAGAAAAGTTTTATACGTAATAATCTTACTTATTTTGCTTTAAAAGAAGAAGATAAACTAAAACGTCTTTTAAAAATTGTAGAAAAAACGCCGGGAACGGGCATTGTTTATGTTCGTAATCGAAAAAAAACACGAGAAATTGCCTTGTTTTTAAGGCAAAATAAATATGTAGCAGATTATTATCATGCAGGACTAAGTATAAGAGAAAGAGCAAGAAAACAAAATGCTTGGTCTAAAGGATTAGTGCGTATTATTGTGGCTACTAATGCTTTTGGAATGGGAATAGATAAGCCGGATGTAAGATTTGTAGTACACATGGATTTACCCGACACCTTAGAAGCCTATTTTCAAGAAGCGGGAAGGGGAGGACGAGACGAAAGAAGAGCTTATGCCGTGCTTTTATACGAAAATGTTGATATACATAGCTTACGTCAAAATTTTGAGAATAGTTTTCCCCCTCTCAACACCATTAAAAATGTGTACGAAGCATTGAGTAATTATTTCCAAATTCCGGTAGGAGCCGGAGAAGGTTTGTCGTTCGATTTTGATAATAATGCTTTTGCAGCTACTTATCAACTTAAACCTTTGCTTACTTATCACGCATTAAAGTTTATAGAAAAAGCAGGACTAATTACATTTACAGACCCTTATACTAATGCATCAAAAGTATTTATCAGAGCATCGCGTGAGGACTTGTATAAGTTTCAAGTTGAATATGCCAATTATGATTATTTAATCAAACTTTTATTGCGGTCTTATTCAGGGCTTTTCACTAATTTTACGCGTATCTATGAGACTGAATTAGCTAAGCGTTCCAATCAAAGTGTTGATAATATTGTTACTACTTTAAAAAAAATAGAAGAATACGAAATTATTGACTATCATCAACAAACGGAACAGCCTCGTGTTGTCTTTTTAGAAAATCGTTTAGACATAAAATATTTTTCTCTATCGGAAGAAATTTATAAAGAACGAAAACAAGAAGCCAAAAAACGATTAGAGGCAGTGATACAATACGTTTCGAATCAGACCAAATGCCGAAGTCGTCAATTAGTGGCTTATTTTGGAGAAACCGAAAGCATTCGTTGTGGAAAATGCGATGTTTGTCTCGAAAGAAATAAAGTTGAAATGTCATCATTGGAATTTGATAAAATACTTGAAGATATAAAGCCGATACTTCAAAAACAAGACATCTCTATAGAAGAGCTAATAGACCTATCGCATTACCCTAAGGAGAAAATCGTGAAGATTGTGCGTTGGTTATTAGATAATAATAAAATTTTAAAAAGTAATGAAAAAAAATTGCGATGGAATGATTTTTAATCAAAATTTTTATTACTTTTGCTTTCAGTATTTTTGCCTCTTTAGCTCAGCTGGTAGAGCAACGCATTCGTAATGCGTAGGTCGTGGGTTCGAATCCCATGAGAGGCTCTTTCTCTTCGTTTTTTTGAAACAAAATTATGTAAATATACGTATGAAAATATGTTATTTAAATTATTTTGATAATGATAAAAATTTTGAAACAAATAGTATTGGTTACTATTTTATTAGGAGTAATAGTATGTGTATATGCACAACAAGAATCAAACGTTGTTTCCTCACCAAAGCAAGAAAAAACCGTCAATAATTTGGACTCGATAATTCAAGTATATGCTTTAAGCAATGTATATTTTGATTTTGGAAGTAAAACAATTAGAACCGATGATATCAAAAAATTGGAACAAATTGCTTTATTGCTGCAAAACAATTCGGAATTAAAACTTGAGATAATAGGACATGTAGATAATCAAGAAGTTAAAAGTTTATCGGTAGCAAGAGCCCAAGAAGTTTTTGAATGGTTTGTCAATCAAGGAATCGACAAAAGACTTATTGTTTATAAAAGCATGGGAAGTGTTTATCCTATACTCAGCAATAATAATCCCGAACATCGTCAAATCAATAGAAGGGTGGAATTTAGAATATTCCAATAAATTTTTCATATAACTTATTAAAAAAGACTAAAAATGATTCGTATAACATCTGATAATGTGCTTTACGATAAATCTTTAAGAAATAAAGTAGAAGCAGCTTATAACACTTTATTGTCTAAAACGGGAGCGGGAAACGAATTTCTCGGATGGATGAATCCGCAAGAAATAGCCCCTAATGATTTATTGAACGATATTCAAGCTACAGCCAATCGTTTGATACAAATATCCGATTATGTGGTAATTGCCGGGATTGGAGGTTCTTATTTAGGTTCTAAAGCTGTAATTGAGGCTTTGCAACAGCATTTTACTGATAAAAAACCAAAAATTATTTATGCAGGACATCATTTATCGGAGGATTATTATGCCGATTTGCTTCGCTTATTAGATACCGTAGATTATAGTATCATTGTTATTTCAAAATCGGGTACTACAACCGAAACAGCTGTTGCATTCAGATTGTTAGAAAAACATTCCGAAAAAAAATATGGAAAAAAAGAAAACAAAAATCGAATAGTTTGCATTACCGATAAAGAAAAAGGAGCACTAAAAACTTTAGCCGATAAGAAACATTATAAAACCTTTGTTATTCCTGATAATGTGGGCGGTCGCTTTTCTGTTCTTACGCCTGTAGGTTTGCTGCCGATTGCCCTTGCAGGATTTAACATAAGACAACTGATAGAAGGTGCTGAAAAAATGAGCAAACAATTGCTACAATCGGTTGAAAATAATCCTGCTGTAGAGTATGCATATTACCGAAATTATTTTCTGAAAAATAAACTTAAAATAGAAATAATGGCAACCTTCGAACCTAAACTTTTTTATTTAATCGAATGGTGGAAGCAGTTGTTTGGAGAAAGTGAAGGAAAGGAAAACAAAGGAATATTTCCGTCAGGACTTATTTATACTACTGATTTACATTCTATGGGACAATATCTTCAACAAGGAGAACGTATGCTGTTCGAAACATTTTTATCTGTTAAAAATGCAAATCAAAAATGTGTTGTGCCAAACGATAAAGATAACTTAGACAAGCTGAATTATCTTGTCGGAAAACGTATTTCCGAAATCAATCGTCAAGCCGAATTAGGAACAATTATAGCTCATCAAGATGGTAATGTGCCTACTATTTTGATAGAAATAGATAAGCTGAATGAAGCAAATCTTGGAGCATTAATATATTTTTTCGAATTTGCTTGTGGAGTGAGTGCCTATACTTTGGAAGTCAATCCTTTTAATCAGCCCGGTGTAGAAATGTATAAAAACAATATGTTTGCCTTGCTTAAAAAAGAAGGTTATGAAAAAGAACATATTATACTACAAAAGCGTTTGAGTAAAAAAGAATAGTTATGGAATATTTTTTAGATATGCCCGAAAAATATACCGATTACGATAAGGCATATTTTGTCATTCTTCCCGTTCCTTACGATGGCACAAGTACTTTTGTAAAAGGAGCTGATAAAGGACCTCAAGCAATAATTGACGCTTCCGACAGTATAGAGCTATACGATGTAGAAGAAGGTGTGGAAATACATAATTTTGGAATTCATACGGCAGCACCCATTATGGAAAATAAAACGCCCGATGCGATGGTTAATGCTGTGTATAATCGTGTAAAGCAATATCTTAACGATAATAAAACGGTAGTTTTGTTGGGAGGGGAACATTCCGTAAGTATCGGAGCTATTCGTGCACATGCCGAAAAATATTCTCGTTTAAGTGTTTTACAATTAGATGCACATGCCGATTTAAGAAAAGAATACCACGGCTCTATATATAATCATGCTTGTGTAATGAACAGAGCCAAAGAAGTAGCTGAAGTTGTACAAGTTGGAATACGTAATGTGTGTAGCGAAGAAAAAAAATACATACAATCCGATAAGATTTTTTACGCTCATCAAATGAGAAATAACAATGAATGGATGGAAAAAGCCATTGAGCAGTTAAACGAATACGTATATATTAGCTTAGATTTGGATTGTTTCGACCCTTCGATTTTGCCTTCAACGGGGACACCTCTGCCCGGAGGAATGACATGGTGGCAAGTACTTGATTTTATTGATATGGTAATCAGGAAAAAACAAGTTATAGGCTTCGATATCGTTGAGTTATGTCCTAATCCATCCGAAAAATCGTCGGATGTATTAGCAGCTGTATTGACCTATAAAATGATGATTAAAATTTTGAAAAAACAAAAAAAATTATAATAAATAAAGCGGATACTTTTTTTATTATACAACTGAATACACAATAAAAGCAGTTAAATCAAGTTGATAGTGATGAATACTAAATAATTAATATTTAAATGAATCCCTCATTGATAGAAAGATTACATATTGGAGAAAAGACAAAAGAGATTAAAACACTCATCTTTGATTTTGGCGGTGTATTACTTAATTTGAATAAAGAACGAAGTATCAAAAATTTCGAAAAACTTGGAATCGAAGGAGTGCATGAGTTATTGAGTTTTTGGTGTCAAAAAGGAGTTTTTCTTCTCTTTGAAGAAGGAAAAATATCGACGGAAGAATTTTTTCGAGAAATAAAAGCCATGTCATCGCGTGAAATAACGGAAGAAGAAATAAAAAAGGCTTTTTTTTCATTTTTAGTTGATTTGCCGAAATATAAATTAGACCTTATTGAGCGTTTGCGACAACATTATACCATCTATTTGTTGAGTAATATCAATGCATTAGTCTATGATTATTGTGTTCGGACTTATATTCATCCGCATGGGAAAACGATGGAAGACTATTTTGATAAGCAATATTTATCGTTTCAAATGAATGTTTGCAAACCTAATAAAAAAATCTATGAAATGATGTTGGAAGACACAAAAATACGTCCCGAAGAAACATTGTTTTTAGAAGATGGCGAACAAAACACATTGGTTGCACAAAGTTTAGGGATTAATACTTTTTTGGTATTGCCTTCCGAAGATTTTTCCTCTTTATTTGAATTGCCTTTATTAAAGCGTTAATAATATGGAGTTTATCGACACACATTCTCATTTTTATTTACCCGATTTTGATAAGGATAGGGAAGAGGTAATGCAAACTTGCTTGAATGCGGGAGTTAAAAAATTACTTTTACCCAATATAGACGATTGTTCTATTGAGCCGATGCTTAGGGTGTGCGAGCAGTTTCCTAAGCAATGTTATCCCATGTTGGGATTGCACCCGTCGGATGTAAAAGAAGATGTTGAAGATAAATTGAATTTTATTTTCAATCATTTCAAAGAGAATACTTTTATTGCTGTTGGAGAGATTGGTATAGATTTATATTGGGATAAAACCTTTATCAAAGAGCAGCAATTTGCATTTCGAAAACAAATTGATTTTGCACTTTCACACGATTTGCCTTTAGTTATTCACTCGCGTAAGTCGTTTGCAGAAATACTTGCCGTTTTAAACGAATATTCACAATATGCGTTAAAAGGAGTTTTTCATTGCTTTTCAGGCGACATTAATCAGGCAAAAAAAGCGATAGAAAAGAATTTTTATTTAGGGATAGGAGGTGTTGTTACCTATAAAAATGCAGGCATTCAAGATATAGTAAAAGAAATTTCTCTTTCACACATTGTATTGGAAACCGACTCGCCTTTTTTATCACCCATGCCTTATCGTGGCAAGCGAAATCAAAGCTCGTATATACCCCTTATAGCGGAAAAAATAGCCGAATTAAAAGAAGTTTCCGTAGAAGAAGTGGCGGCAATAACTACCGCTAATGCGAAGCGTTTATTTAATATTAACTAAAACAAAAAAAAGAACATTTTTGAGTTTTTACTATCATTTTAATCAATAAAAAAATCAATATTGAGTGTAAAAATAAAAGTGTAAAATTAAAAATTATAAATAAAAAATTGTAAAATAGATATTTAAATATAGAAAATTTGTTGAAAAAAAAATGAAAATATATTTTTATCTTATTGATATTTTTTATAATTTAGCGGTTCAAAAAAGTGGGCTGTCGGAGAGGTGTCCGAGTGGTTGAAGGAGCACGCCTGGAAAGTGTGTAAGTGCCGTAAGCGCTTCCAGGGTTCGAATCCCTGTCTCTCCGCAAAACATTTAAAGTGTTAAACAATTTAAAATTTAAAAATAAAAATAATATTTATTTAAAAAACATCAGTATGAAAAAATTAGTTGCCTTATTAGCAATTGCAGGTTTAATGACTTTCGGATTAAGCGGTGTAGTTTATGCACAAGACGAAAAGCAAACGAAAGAAGAAAACGTAACGGAAGCTGCCGAAGCCACCCAAGCAACGGATGAAGCTGTTGCAGCAGATGTTCAAGAACAGGAAGAAGAAGTAGTTGTGCAAAAATCTTTTAATCAAGTGTTGAAAGATAAATTTATCGAAGGAGGTCCACCATGGATGACCCCCATCCTTATTGTTTTGATTTTAGGTTTAGCTTTCGTTATGGAAAGAATCATTTATTTGAATCTTTCTACTACCAACACCACTAAATTATTAATGAGCTTAGAAGAAGCACTTAAAAACGGAGATGTTGAAAAAGCAAAAGAAATTTGCCGTAATACCAGAGGACCTGTAGCCAGTGTATTTTACCAAGGTTTAGACAGATACGATGAAGGAATGGAAGAAATTGAAAAAGCTGTCGTATCTTATGGCGGAGTTCAAGTTGCACGTTTAGAAACCAATATGTCATGGATAGGATTCTGTATAGCGGTTGCTCCTTCATTGGGTTTCTTAGGAACGGTAGTAGGTATGGTACAAGCTTTTGACAATATCGAAAGAGTAGGTGATATTTCTCCTACCATTGTTGCCGGCGGTATGAAAGTAGCACTTATTACAACCGTTTTCGGATTAATAGTAGCTCTTATACTTCAAGTATTTTACTCTTATTTAATAGCTAAAATAGATAGTCTTACTAATACAATGGAAGATGCAACCATTAGTTATATGGATATTGTTGTAAAATACAGAAAATAATTTTTCTCATTTTTTAACATTATAAAAAATATAACGATGGATACTTTAATTAAAAAAATCACAAATATAGCATTGATAGTTGTATCAATTGCAGCAACATTAGCGGCATTAATTTATAATATGTTAGATAATGAGTCGGCAATGAACTGGAGTTTTTATATACTCTATGCTATGATTATAGCGGTAGTTCTTGTTTTGGTATTTTTTGCTATTATAGAAGTATTTTCTAGCAAAAAGCAAATACTTAAAACATTACTATTATTAGGTATAGCTGCTGTTGTTGTTATTATAGCCTATATTATAGCACCTTCCGATTTAAGCGATGTAGCAATACGTCTTGAGGTAACTTCTTCCGTTTACAAATGGATAGGTACTTCGATAAATGTAGTTTATTTCGTTTTCCTTGGTGTTGTTGCTGCTTTATTAGGCTCAGTTATTTATTTAAAAATTAAAAAATAAATTATTATGTCAAGAAAAATGCCAGGTTTAAATACCGGTTCAATGTCAGATATTTCTTTTTTGCTGTTGACATTTTTCTTATTGACGTCTTCTATTAATACGGACAAAGGTATTCAAAGAAGACTACCGCCGCCTGTATCGAAAGATGCTAAAATACCTGATGTGAATCGGAGAAATGTTTTGCGTATTTTGGTCAATATGCACGATCAATTATTAGTGAACGAAGAGGTATTACATGATGTAAATCAGTTGAAAGAAATAACGAAAAATTTTATAACCAATCCGACTGCCAACCCTCATCTTTCGGAAAAAACGTCAAAATACATAGAAGAATTGGGCGAGAACGTCATGGTGTCGAAAGGGGTGGTGTCGTTGCAAAACGACCGAAGTACTTCATATTCCATCTATGTGGCTGTTCAAGACCAGCTGACAATGGCTTTTAATGAGCTTAGAAACGAATATTCACAACAGCGTTTTGGAAAATCTTTTGATAACTTATCGGAAGAACAGAAAAAAGGAGTGCAAAAAATTTATCCTATGAGTATTTCTGAAGCAGAACCATCAAATTATGGAGGAAGTAAATAATTATGGCTAGATTTAAAAAAGAAGGTAAAGCAGGATTGCCCGAATTGAATATGTCTTCAATGTCGGATATTATTTTTATGTTTTTGTTTTTCTTTATGGTAATATCGACCATGAGAGAAACTTCGTTGTTTGTTGTTATTAAAATACCTCAAGCAATGGAAGTGCAAAAATTAGAGAAAAAAGCATTGGTTTCGAGTATTAATATAGGAAAACCAAATGAAAATTATATCGGAAAATTAGGACCGGAACCTCGTATCCAACTCAACGATCAATTTGCCGAACCTTCTGATATAATAGAATTTGTGGAAGTAGAAAAACAACGTCGTAATGATTTAGATAGAACGATGATTACTTGGTCGCTTAAAGTTGATGAAAACGTAAAAATGGGAATCGTTACTGATGTAAAACAGGAATTACGTAAAGCAAGTGCTTTTAAGGTAAATTACACTGCACGTAAAAAGGAAGTACGAAAATAATATTAATAAATTAAGATATTTTAAGAGGCTGTCTAAAAAAAGGCAGTCTCTTTTTTTTTTATTTTTGTAGTTTATGTTCATAAGATTTTGGGATACTGCCAATGGTAATTACCCATATTATTGATGTAAATTAGTTCCTATAATGCGTAAAAACTCTTGACGAGTATTGTATTGTTTTAGAAAAGCTCCTGTGAAATCGGAAGTGGTAGTAACGGAATTTTGTTTTTGCACTCCTCTCATTGACATACACAAATGTTGGGTTTCGATTACAACAGCTACTCCTAAAGGATTTAATGTTTCTTGAATGCAATTTTTTATTTGTGTTGTCAGTTGTTCTTGCACTTGCAGCCGTCTTGCATAAGCATCTACTACTCTTGCTATTTTACTTAGACCGACAATATATCCGTCGGGAATATAAGCGATATGTGCTTTTCCAAAAAAAGGCAGTATATGGTGTTCACACAAAGAATAAATTTCTATATCTTTTACTATTACCATTTCTTTATAGTCTTGCTTAAACATAGCTGAACGTAAAATAGCAGGCGGGTCGGTGTAATAGCCTTGTGTAAAAAACTGCATGGCTTTGGCTACTCTTTCGGGTGTTTTTATGAGTCCTTCTCTTTCTATGTCTTCTCCTAATAATTGTAAAATAGCCAGATAATGTTTTTGTAGTTCTTCTGTAAGTTTTTCGTTATAATTATCATTTCTTTTATATCCTTCGCAAAAATCCGACATAATTAGTTAATTTATAAAAATGGATTATTTTCAATTTCATATTCAATAGTAGTCATATCGCCATGTCCCGGAAACACTTTTGTATCAGGCGCTAAGGTTAATAGTTTTGTTTTTATACTATTTATTAACGTATCGTATGAACCGCCGGGTAAATCTGTTCTTCCAATACTATTATTGAATAACACGTCTCCGACTACTACAAATTTATTTTTTTGATGATAAATGCAAATGCTTCCATTGGCATGTCCGGGGGTATGTATTATTTTTATGTTTTCGTTTCCCAATTTAATTTCCTGATTGTCTTCTACATATCCGTCTACAGCCGGTAGGTTTTGTTCATTAAAACCCATTACTGTCGAAAAATTATCGGCGTGTTGATAAAGCTGTTCGGCATCTTTGTGCATTAAGAGTTGGGCTTCGGGAAATGTTTTTTTTGCAAATTCAGCACCGGCAATATGGTCAATATGTGTGTGCGTAAATAAAATATACCGAATTATGAGTTGATGCTCGGCAACAATGCTTTTCAATTTATCTTCTTCCGACGCATTGGCACAAGCCGGGTCTATAAGCATAGTTTCTTTATTATCAGCAACTAATAGATAAGTGTTGACTAAAAAATGATTGAAAGGAATGGTGATGATTTCCATAAAAAAATAGTTTATAAATCAGATTTAATGTCTAATAAAAATTGTTTTATTTTGTTTAAGGATTGATGAATTTCGGCATTTGCTTCTGCTTTGTTTTTATTATTCGTCAGTTTTTCTTTTGCTCCTTGTAACGTATATCCTTTTTCTTTGACAAGATAAAATATAGTGTTGAGAATTTTTATGTCTTCAGCAGTAAAATAGCGATTCCCTTTTTTGTTTTTAAACGGTTTTAAAACATCAAATTCTTTTTCCCAAAATCGAATTAATGATGTATTAACGTTAAACATTTTCGCTACTTCTCCAATACTATAATAAGTTTTTTCTCTATTTTTTTCCTTATAAGACATTGTTTTTAATGTTATTCAATAACGAAAATTAATAATAAATTGATTATGAAACACTTAAAAAATAAAAATGTTTTTTTAAATTTTTAACAAAGATAAAAAAATAAACCTTATAAAATGCATTTTTGTATATATTTTTTTTCTATTTTTGCATAAAAAAATTATTTTAGACTAAAATCATCAAAAAAGGACAATTAATAATGTGTAAATTATACAATATAAAGAAGATACCGTTTCATTTTGTTTTAATTATAGTATTTGTATCGTTGTTATCAAATGCGATATCGCAAAGAAATAGAACAGGACTTGCAAAATCTTATGCATCGTATGCAAGAGATTATTCTGATGTTTTTCATGCCATAAGGTTATCTACTGCTTTCGATGCTCAAGCCATGCCTTTTTTTGGTTTAGGTTATGGTGTTATGAAATTGGGAAAGAGAGACAGTCGTTTTATACAAGCGGGTATTTCATACAGTATTGGTTATCATTTAAAACAAGCTACCCCTTCTCATAACATTGTACTTTCTATACATAGCAATTATATCAGTAAAGTTGATTTGAATCCCTTTACTTATGGATTGAGTTTGCATTATATGGCTGTTACCGATAAAGACGAAGTATACGACAATTTACGTACTAACGAATATCCCGGTAACTTAATGTCCAACTTTTATATTCGTCCCGAAATAGGTTTTTCTTTACCTTTAAGGCACGATAAAAAAGTAACCTCTTGTCTGATTACGTATGGATATAATATTCAGACTTTTTGGGATAGAAATGAGATAAAAAAATATAAAGAAGATATTGCAAACAATGAAAATATAGATAAAACATTAATGCCATATACTTCTAAATCACACCACATGATTATTTTAAGGGTAAATTTCCGTGTTATACCCAAAAAATCACGAGCATATTTTTAAATAAAATTCTTTAATGATGAGTTTATATAAAAACAAATTTTTAATTTTTATTCTAGTAATTATTTTTTGTCATACCGCAAATGCGCAAATAAATCGTACGGGATTTAAAAATAATTATTCGAAAACAGGAAAAAGTTTTGCACTTATTCGTCATGGATTGACAGGACAATTAGCTTACGATGCTTATAAAACACCTTTTTTAGGAGTTGGTTACGTATCAACTCAGTATTTTGGAATTGGGAATCGTTTTATGCAACAAACTGTAGCTTATCAGTTAGGACTGATGATTGATAAATTAGGTAAACCTCACGAATCAGCTTTTATTCATAATATTGTCGGAACATTTCATTGTAGCTATATTGGAACGACCGATTTAAATCCCTTTATTTATGGCGTGGCTATTCATTTTGCCACGGCAAAGGATAAAAATGTGTATATGGATCCTAGCGATTACAATACAAAAAAAGGCGAATTTATGTCTAATATTTATTTGCGTCCCGAAATAGGTATTTCATTACCGGTAAACTACTCCGAAAGAACAGAAGAAAAAGTACCTTTTACTTTTACGATTACTTATGGTTACAGTATAAAACTTTTCATGTATCGTAATGAATTAAAAGAGATAGATAAAGATTCGGACATGACACTACCCTGGACTTCTCAATACCACCATATGTTAACGATGAGGTTCAATTTAAACTTTGTACATTATAGAGAATTTCAATAATTATAAATTTATTTTACAATGAAAAGTTTTTTTAAATCGGTTCTAGCCACTATGGTTGGAATTTTATTGTTATGGACATTGCTTTTCTTTACTTTTTTATTTGTAGGAATAGCCTCTTTGTCTTCAACTTCTACAACTACTGTGAGTCCTAATTCGTTATTAGAGATAAATTTAAATGGAGCTATTGTTGAGCGGGTAATGGATAATCCTTTTGACAAAATGTTCGATAATTCAAACAGTCAGACAATAGGATTGAATCAGATTTTAACTGCCATTGAAAGTGCTAAAACCGATGATAATATTAAAGGAATATCTTTGTATATTAATAATATATTCGCACCCTATGCTACAATAGAGGAGTTGCGTAATGCCCTTATCGATTTTCGTACTTCAGGCAAATTTGTTTATGCCTATTCTGAAATGCTGCCACAAAAATCATATTATTTAGCGACAGCCGGCGATAGTGTTTTTCTGCATCCTCAAGGAAGTATTATTTTTAGTGGATTATCGGCAGAAGTATTATTTTTCAAACAATTATTGCAAAAGTTAGAAATAGAACCTCAAATTATTCGACACGGTGAATTTAAAAGTGCCATTGAGCCTTTTGTTTTGGATAAAATGAGCAGTGCGAATAGAGAGCAAATGCAAACATACATTAATTCCACATGGGAAAGGGTTTGTGCTGATATAGCAAAAAGTAGAAAAATAACAATAGATAAAATCAATGCTACTGCCGATAGTTTAACTTTATTTTATAATACACCGATGGCTGTAACAGAAAATTTTATAGATGGATTGTATTACAGTGATGAATATGAATTGCTATTGAAAAAGAAACTTAAAGTTGAGAAATCAAAGGATGTTAAAAAAATTAGTTTATCCGATTATTCAAAATCGTTGAAAGCTAAAAAAAGCTCTTCTAATCAGATTGCCGTAATTTATGCAACGGGCGATATAATGGACAAAGAAGGAGATTATCAAACTATCGGCTATAATATTGCTAAAGAGATAAGCAAAGCAAGACAAAACAAAACGATAAAAGCCATAGTATTACGCGTAAATTCCGGAGGAGGTAGCGCTTTAATGTCAGACATTATATGGCGTGAGGTTATGCTATGTAAAAATCAGAAGTCGATTGTGGTATCAATGGGAGATTATGCAGCATCGGGAGGATATTATATTTCATGTGCAGCCGATTATATTGTAGCACAACCGACTACATTAACAGGTTCGATTGGAGTCTTTGGTGTGATACCTAATATCGAAAAATTTCTTTCTAATAAATTAGGGATTACAACCGACAATGTTAAAACAAATATGCATGCAGATGCTCTTTCTCTAACACGTCCTATGTCTGACTATGAAAAATTAGTTATTCAAAAAAGTGTAGAAAATGTATATGATGTGTTTTTACAACATGTTTCACAAGGTCGTAATATGACAGTAAAAGAGGTAGATGCTATTGCTCAAGGCAGAGTTTGGACCGGAGCCGATGCAATGAAAATAGGATTAGTCGATACACTTGGAGGCTTAGACTTAGCAATACGTATTGCTGCTGAAAGAGCTAAGATTGAAAATTATACACTTGTTGAAAAACCTTTTATCAAAAATTTCTTCGAAGAATTTACGACAACACTTTTAGAGAGTAAGATTGCTAAAAATATGCAAAAAACACAACAATTTTATCAATACTATGACTACTTTGAATCACTTTCTCGTTTAAATGGCATACAAGCGCGTATTCCTTTTATTATAACAATGCAGTAAATGTTAACTCAAAGAAAAAAATTAAATTTAATCTATTTATCAATAGGTTTTCTTATCGGGATTATCTTTTCGGTTATAATAGATTATTTTGGTGTTATCAAATACTTTACCAAACGCTTTACTAAATCGAACACCAATAAAATAGAATATGTATTGGCTGTAAACGAAAAAGACAGTGTTGAAAGAAAACCGATTGCCTTAAAAATCGGCAAAAAAGAAATTGTTGAAACAAAAGATACTTTGTCTCAAACAGAAGATGTAATAAGTGAAGTAAATGCAGCTGATATCGATTCAACGTTTCTTCTTGAAACGGAACAAACGGAACAGATTAGGCAGGATCGTAGAATTATGTCAACAGTTTTACCAGTTATTAATATAGAAACAGATTCTACGAGAATAACCGAAAGTAATTTTGGAGAAATTTATGTAGAACAATGGGAAAATCCAACTAATTTTACAGGTTACAAAAAAACGAAAAACACCTTGATTATTTATGGAATAAATTTAGATGAGATTGAAATTCAATCTATTGATAATGTTTTGTATCTTGTTTTTAGAGATAAAAAGCTTGCTTTAAAAGAAAGCAATGATTTTATTCGATTTCCTGCAACTTTTTTAGCAAAGTGAGAAAGCAATAGTGTTCTATTTTAGTAGCAAACAATTAACATTTTATTGTTTGTAAAAATTTCTTAACAGCTTTTCTTAAAATAAAATAGTTTATTATATTTGTATTATTAATTTTGATATAAAATATTTGTTGATAAATCATGCTAAATTCGTTAAAATTCACAAATAAAAACAACAAATAATTTTAGGTATATGGCAAATAAAATAATTAGTAACAAGTCTGTTACGAAAAAGGCGACTAAAAAAAAGGAAAAAAAGGCACCTAAAACAAAGAGTAGCAATAGCTCGTTTGTTTTGTTTTTAAAAAATCCTAAGTTTCATTTAATTTTAGGCGTTTTTTTATTTTTATTTACTATTTTTCTTTTTTCATCTTTTATATCTTTCTTTTATACATACGAAGCAGATGATTCAATTTATAATGCTAATTTTATTCAAACACTTACAACATCGGATAAAGCTGCCAATAGTTTAGGGATATTAGGACTTTATTTTTCGTTTTTATTTATTAAGAGTGGATTTGGCATCGCCTCTTTTGGGTTTTTATTTTTATTTTTTCTATTATCTGTCTATTTAATGGCAAAGAAAAACTTATTGCCTCCTTTTAGAACCATCTCTATCACATTGATTTCTGTTTTATGGATTTCGCTGATGTTAGGTGCGTTATTTGGAAAATCGCAAGAATATAGTTGGTTGGGCGGTGATGTTGGAAATCAATTAAGTTCCTCATTAATAGAAAGTTCTATAGGACTAATAGGATTTATCCTACTAATGATTTTTATTGCAGTAACATCGCTTGTCATATTTGCCGAATTAACCTTTGCATCTTTATTTCCGGCAAAAGAAGAAGTTGAAAATGAAGAAAAAGAAGAAAAAGAAGAAAAAAAGGTTGAAGAAAATACAAATAATCGCCGTCGGTCAATTTTTTCTAAAATTTTTAGAAGAAATAAAAATCAAGCAAGTGATACCGAAGAAGAAACAGAAACTCCGGCAACAGCAGTAGAATCATTTTCTCAAGCAGCAACAGACGATGTGGAAATTTCTGAAAGTAAGGCTGTTATGGTGATGCAAGAAAACAGAGAATCCCTTTTTAAAAGCGAAATTGTTGCTTCTCAACCTGTAGAACCTCTTGTTGATGATAGAGAGCCTATTGGAGGTAATGATATTATTATTAATGATGAAGAAGAAAACGAAATAGCTCTCTCTGTTGTTTCAGAAACGGAAGAAACGGAAGAGGATGAGTCCTTTGAAAACGAGGAGAAAATATTAGAACCTTACGATCCTCATGATGAGTTGCCTCACTATGTATTTCCACCTGTTGACTTATTAGAAGAATATCCTAATGCCGTTCGTTCGATTGAAGAAAAAGAAGCGGAGATTAAAGCAAATAAACTTCGTATACAAGATACTTTGATGAACTATGGTGTTCAGATACAGTCTATTAGTGCTATTGAAGGTCCTACGGTTACTTTATATGAAATTGTTCCTGCACCCGGAGTGCGTATTAGTAAAATTAAAAATCTTGAAGATGATATAGCATTGTCTCTTTCGGCTTTAGGAATTAGGATTATTGCACCAATGCCGGGAAAAGGAACCATTGGGATAGAAGTCCCTAATTCTACTCCGAAAATAGTTCCAATGAAAGCAACCGTTAGCTCGGAAAAATTTCAAAACACGGGAAAGATGGTATTGCCCATAGCTATTGGAAAAACCATATCGAACGAAGTTTTTGTTTTTGATTTGGCAAAAATGCCGCACGTACTAATGGCAGGAGCTACGGGACAAGGAAAATCGGTCGGACTCAATGCTGTTTTGATTTCATTGCTTTATAAAAAACATCCTGCTGAATTAAAATTAGTATTAGTTGATCCTAAGAAAGTGGAATTAACATTGTATTCAAAGATAGAACGTCATTATTTAGCGAAACTTCCTGATGTTGACGAAGCAATTATTACTGATACTAAAAAAGTAGTTCGTACTTTGAATTCTTTATGTGTAGAAATGGACCTTCGTTATGATCTTTTAAAAGAAGCACAATGTAGAAATATTATAGAATACAATGAAAAATACAAAGCTCGTCGCTTAAATCCTGAAAAAGGACATCGATTTTTACCTTATATTGTTTTAGTGTTTGACGAGTTTGCCGACAGCATTATGACAGCCGGACGTGAAATTGAAGCTCCTATTGCTCGCTTAGCACAGTTGGCACGTGCCATAGGGATACATTTGATTATTGCTACTCAGCGACCTTCGGTTAATATTATTACGGGTGTTATTAAAGCAAATTTTCCCGCTCGTATTGCTTTCAAAGTGTCGTCTAAAATAGACTCACGAACGATTTTAGATACCGGAGGTGCAGAGCGTTTGATAGGGAAAGGCGATATGCTTATTTCTACAGGAAATGATGTCGTTCGTTTGCAATGTGCATTGGTAGATACACCGGAGGTTGCAAAAGTGTGTGATTTTATTGGAGAGCAAAACGGATTTGCAACAGCTTTTATGCTTCCTGAAGTACCTGAAGAACAAGAAAGTAGCGGACAGGAGGCTGATGATGGAGATATTGACCCTATGTTTGCAGATGCAGCATGGGTGGTGGTAAATACTGGTCATGGGTCAACTTCTCTTTTGCAACGGAAATTAAAATTGGGATATAATCGTGCAGGAAGAATCATGGATCAGCTCGAACGCGAAGGAATAGTCGGTCCTTTTGAAGGAAGTAAAGCCAGAGAAGTTCGCATTAAAGACCCTACAGTATTGGAAGAAAAATTAAATGAATTAGGAATTGTATAAAAAAATTTAGTTTGGTGCGGTTTTTTCATATAAGTATTTTAAAATAAAAAAATAAATGAAAAAATATTTTTACATATTAGGATGGTTGCTTTGTTTCGGATTGACATTTTCGCAAACACAAACAAAGAAAATTCAAGATGACCAATCAGTTACTATTCTTAAAAGTATTCAAGAAAAGCTAAAAAAAATAAAGTCAGCAGAAATAAAATTTTCATTACAAACCGAAAAAGATAATAAGACGTTAAGTACGATAAAAGGAAATGTTTCGGTAAAAGGGGATAAATACAAATTAATTTTACCTTCACAACATGTGTATTGCGATTCTGTAAACGTATGGAGTTATTTACCCGACCAAAATGAAGTAACAATTTCGTACTACGATTCCCAAGATGATGAGAATGCCATTAATCCCATTAAATTAATTACTAATTATCATAAATATTATCGTTCAGCATTCATACGCGAAACTTCAGAAAAAGGAATAACAATTCAAATCATTGATTTATATCCATTACAAGCAGCTACATTTTTCAAGATTCGGATAATTATCAATAAAAATAAACAAGAAATTTTAAAAATAAGCATTTCGGAAAGAGATGGATATACTTACACTTATTCATTTGATAGCTTTATTAAAAACCCTACCATCAACGATAGTGTATTTGTCTTTAATCCATCACAATATCAAGGTATAGAAATAATTGATATGAGATAAAACTCAAACAAAATGGTGAGAATAAAAAATAAGCATCATTTATTGCTCTTTATAGGAATACTTCTTTTTTTTAGCTCTTGTGTTCCTACTAAAAAATTAGAAGAAGGGCAGTATATGCTTGTTAAAAATAAAGTCGTTGCCGACAAAAAAGAAGTTCCCACCAATGATATTATTTATGTTGTACGACCCAATACCAATAAAAAATTCCTTAATCTTTTTTTTTGGAAAGCAGGAATTTATCAATTAGCAACTCCAAAAGATTCGACAAAAGACAATAAAACCAAACAGTGGTTTCGTAAAAATTTTGGAGAACCTTTAGTATTATTAGATACTTCTTTAATGGAGTATTCTACGTCTCAAATTCTTCTTTATATGAAAAATAAAGGATATTTTGAAGCAAAAGTTGAACCTGAAGTTGAATTTTCAAAACGCAAAAAAGCCAAAATTATCTATCGTATTACTTCAGGCAATGTGTGTACAATTAATAAAATAACGTATCGTATCAAAGACAGTCAAATAGCATCACTTGTCTTAAAAGATACGGCACAATGTATGATTAAAATAGGAAATAATTTTGATGTGGATGTTTTTTCCAAAGAACGTAGCCGCATAACGACATTGCTTAATAATAAAGGTTATTATAATTTTACCGAAAACTATATTGTTTTTAAAATAGATAGCAACTTAACAAATTACACTGTAGATGTTGCTATAGAAATATCCAATCCTTACTATACTATTGATGAGCAAACTTACGAAGGATTTCATCGTAAATATTATGTGAAAAATATTGAGATATTTTCTAATTTTATCGGTTCGGATAAGGAAGTTGATACTGTTTATTATTCGGAAATAGTACATAAAAAGGATACCAATTACTATATTATTTATTATGCCGATAAAATTGATTTTAAACCGAAAACTTTAGTTTATCCATTAAGTTTTTTCCCGGGAGATTTATACAAAGTAAGTGAAATTAAGCGTACTTATAATCGTTACGACGATATGAAAAATTTTAGTTTTATTAAAATTACCTATCGTGAGACAGAAGAAAGTAAAAACAACATTACTTCCGATACGGGCTATGTAACTTGTAGTGTGCAGCTTTTGAAAATGGAACGCAATAGTTTTCATTACGATTTATTAGGGAAAAATATTGGGAAAGATTTTGGAGTAGGAGTCAATCTAAGCTATTCGAATAGGAATTTTTTTAAATCCGGCGAAATTTTTTCTATTACGGGAATGTATGCCAATGAGTTTCAGCGACAGGTGTCCGATGATAGTGAACGCAAATGGCGATTCCGTAATTTTGAAGTGGGAGGAGATGTCGGATTAGAGTTTTCAAGGTTTTTATTTCCGGTTAAACAACAAAATGTACCGAAAAAGTTTAGAGCTAAAACGATTATAAATGTAGGAAGTAATTATCAAGTACAAGATAATTACTCTCGTTTTATCACAAGTACAGGATTTCGCTATGAATGGAGAACTTCACCACAAATCACGCATATATTGTCTGTTTTAAACATTAATTTAGTTAAAATATATCCGGATTCTTTATTCAAAGTGAATATTCAACGATACAGTAAGCGTATCCAAGAAAAATACAAAGACCACTTGCTTATAGGGACAAATTATCAATTAGTTTATAGTAGTTATAAAGGGATTGCACGTAAAAATTTCTTTCTTTTACGTTTTAATACCGAATCTTACGGCAACTCACTTTATGCTATTTTTGCATCAATTAAAGCAAAGAAAAATGAGAACAATCAATATAATTTTTGGGGTATTCCGTTTGCAAGTTATGTGTCGGCAAATATTGATTTAGCATACAATATAATGATTGCAAAAAAATCCACTTTTGTGCTACATACCGACATTGGTTTAGGAGTTCCGACAACGAGAAATTCTATTACACTTCCTTTTGAGAAAAGTTTTTATTTAGGAGGTTCTAATAGTATGAGAGCTTGGAGGTTGCGAACATTAGGTCCCGGTTCATATAAAGGATTAGCATCGCACTTGGAAAGTACGGGTGATATAAAAATAGAATTTAATGCAGAATTTCGAACGCCGATTTATAAATACCTGCATACTGCTTTTTTTGTTGATGCGGGAAACGTTTGGCTCTTCAAAAAAAATATGGATTTACCTAATGGAGAATTCAGATGGGATAAGTTTTACAAAGATATTGCTATCGGAAGCGGAGTGGGGTTGCGATTAGATTTGTCGTTTTTTGTGTTAAGGTTAGATGCAGCTTTACAAATTTATAATCCAAGTAAAGATGATAATATGCAATGGATTAATGAAAAAGTATCGCTAAAAGATATAGTTTTTAATGTGGGAGTAGGTTATCCTTTCTAAAAGTTTTTTTTAGAATCGACTTAATTCTTCCATGAAAAAGATAATGTTTTTATAAAATTTTGAAATATGTTTTGATTATTTTTGCAAACATTTCATTATCTTAAGTTTATGAATTTTAAAAAAAATGATAAAATTGTTGATTTTTTGATTTAAAACACTTATTTTTGTACATTATTTACATACTAAAATTAATACAATATGAGAAAAATATTTATACTTTCAGTTTTATTGTCAATCGTTAGTTTTACGATAGCTCAAAAATGGGATGGAACCACTAAAACACCGGTTACCCCCAATAAAAATATTTATACCATTACCAATGGAGCAGAATTAGCATGGGTTGCTCAACAATGCAATGATGGAACACAAGATTTTAAAGGTAGAACTATTTTGATTGCGGAAGATATTGATTTAGACAATCATGAATGGACACCTATCGGTACTGCTGATTATCCTTTTAAAGGGAATGTAATAGGAAATTGGAAAACAATTTCTAATTTATTTATTTCCGGAACTAATGATTATGTCGGTCTCTTAGGCTATGCTAGAGGAGATAACGATAATATCTATACTACAATAGCTGCTTTATCTGTTGAAAATGTAAATATCAAAGGAGGTACTGCTGTTGGTGCTATTGCTGGTTTTGTTAAATTTTTAGCGTTTGATTCTTGCAGTGTTATTGGAGGTACTGTTGAAGGAAATACTGCAGTAGGAGGTTTTGTTGGGCATTGTAGTTATGTTGCTACTATGGATTGTTTTGCAAAAGTAGATGTTACTGCTAATACTACTTATGGCGGAGGTTTTGTTGGAATCAACGACACTTCAAACGTAAGAATGTATATTCACTATGCTTTTGCAAAAGGGAAAGTAACCGGTCCCGGTACTAATGGAGGGTTTGTCGGATTGAATAATAACAAAATAGAAAGTGCATATACGGTTACGAATCCTATAAATGGAGAAACTTTTGGTGGTTTTTGTGGTGAAAATTCTGAAATAGGAAAATTTGATAATTGCCATTTTTGTACTTCTTATTCACCGGGAATACAGGGAATCGGAAAGGATTTAGGAAATGTAGATGTTGCAGATATGCTTGGAAATGCAAGCGTTCAAATGATGCAAGATGCATTTGTAGGCACAGGTAGCGGAAGCGGTCTTAATGGAGCTGACTTTGGGAAAACTCACTGGTCAACAGATTTTAAATCTCCACATCCTCGCATTAATGACGGACATCCTATATTGACTTGGTTTTATACTTTAAAATACGACTCAACGGCGAGTATAACTTCTTATACATCTGCTATAAATATTTATCCTAATCCTATTAAAAACGAGTTACGTATAAAAACGGAAAATATTGTAGTAGAAAGAGTAGAAATTGTTGATTTACTTGGAAAAGCTATTATTACATTAAAAAGCGGTTTTGAATTCATAGATGTAAATCACTTAAATAACGGTATCTATTTTGTGAAAATATACACAAACAACGATATTATTACACGTAAAGTAATTAAACAATAACTTTCTTAGTATAACGAATAGATATTCTTTATAATATCAACCGAATAGCGACTGGCTATTTGTTTAATAAATGATAAGAAGTCAATATTAGAGGTTTCATCTGCTTTATCTGAGATAGTTCGAATAACTGTAAAAGGGATATTATGTTCTTCGCAAACATGAGCTACAGCAGCACCTTCCATTTCTACACATAATACAGTGGGTAGATTTTTTAATAGATTTGTTTTCTGTTGATTAGAAGAGAAAAATTGATCGCCGCTGGCTATATCTCCAATGTGTAAAACGGGCTGTGTTATACCATGTTTTTCTAAATTATATTCAATAAGATTATTTAATAAGACCTCAATAGCTTTTTTAGCTAATTGTAACTGATAAGTTTGAGTTTCAATAAAAATTTTTCCTAATGAAGGAATCTGAAATTGAGGAATTAAAGGTCGTGCGTCCATATCATGATAAACGAGTCTTTTGCCAATAACGATATCGCCAATATTTAATTGAGGCTGAATTGCTCCTGCTACTCCTGTAAAAATAACTTCGCTTATATTAAAATGATGTATTAATGTTGAAATAGTCATTGCAGCCGAAACTTTTCCCCAACCCGAAATGACAACTACAGTGCTTATATTATTGATATGTCCATAGTAATAAATTCTTTCTCCTATTTTTTTCTCTTGTCTATCCGATAGTAATTCTACAATTCCCATTACTTCTTCGGGCATGGCTCCTATTATGCCAACTGTTTTGTTTTTCATAAAGTTGTATTTTATTTGTCGGGTAGAATATAAAAAACGGAAAAGCTTGTGAGAGAACGTACAGCTTGTTTTTGATGATAGGCAGGCTTCCATTTTGGCATTAAAGCAACTACTCTTTTTATTTCCGCATCGCATTCCGGAGATAGAGAGCGAACGATTTTAATATCTGATAATGAGCCGTCTTTTTCGACTATCATTTCTACTTTTACTCTGCCTTCTGTTTTTTCTTCTTTTGCTTTTTGCGGATAAACAAGGTGCTTATTGATGAATTTGATTTTTGCCCATTCGCCGCCTTTATAGCTTGCGGGTTTATCAGGATTAGTATATATAGTTGTGTCTGATGTGTTTTCTTGTGCATTCAATAGATTGAATGTTAAAGTAAATACAATTAAAAACATAAAATTATAGCGAAACAATTGCATAATATTCTTCTTTAAATTAGAAAGTACAAAAATACAATAATATTTAGAAATAATTATTATTTTGTTAAAAAAAATAGTTATTATATTCATAAACTTATAAAAATAAGACAATAAAATGTAAAAAAAAACGTAATATTATTTATAATTTTAATAAGCAATGATTATCGAAAAGAAATTTATCGTTTTTGTTATTTTTATTATAGCACAATCTTTACTGTTTGGGCAAAAGCAAGTTACTTTAAAAGAATGTCAAGAATGGGCAATAGAACATTCGTCGGCTTCGACTCAGTTGGAAAATTTAGAACGTTTAAGGAAAATTAAACGTCAAATTATAAAATCATTTATTCCTAATGTGAATTTAAATGCGAGTGTCAACTATCAATCGCATACACTTCCTTCTATCAATAAGGACGAAACAGGCACCTCTTACTTGGATTTTTACAGACCTATTAGTAAAGATCAGTATTTAGTGAGCCTTGATCTTGCTCAAAAAGTGTGGGATGGAGGAGTTGCTAAAAGTCAACAACAGTTTGATGAAGTAAGTTCGGACATCGAAGTGCAAAATGTGCATATCAAAACATATGAGTTCAAGGAAGAAATAAGTAAAATGTTTTTAACCGTATTGTATTTACAGGAAAACAGTAAAATAATAGCAACAAGTATTCAGACATTAAAAGAAGACTTAAAAAAACTAGAAGCATTGTATCAAAATGGGATTATATTAGAAAGTAATATTTACATTTTGGAAGCCGAAATAATGCGTATAGAACAAGAATTGCAACGAATAAAATTACAGCAACAATCTATTCGAAGTGCTTTATCGGAATTTACAAAAAGAGATTTATCCCAAGCTGAATTTATTTTCACGGAAACAGAAGACTTTGACACTTTGTTGAAAAGTAATCGTCCGGAATTTACCTTATTTCAACTACAAAAATCGGCATTGGATTATCAAAAGAAATTATTAATGGGTCAAAGTATGCCTAAAATTAATATATTTGCTTCCGGAGGCTACGGGCGTCCGACTTATAATCTAATGGATAACAATTTTAACTTTATGTATATAGTGGGAGCAAAACTGTATATTCCTATAACTTCTTGGGGATCAGTGAAAAACGGCAATGATTATCTTAATATTCAAAAAAATTTAATTACTGCTCAAGCCAATGATTATGAACAAAGTTTAAGGGTTAGGATGATGGAGAAATTAAATGAAATGAAGAACTTACAAAGTTTATTAATTAGCGATGAAGAAATAATAGAAAAAAGAAAAATTATTGTAAATATCTGTGCAAATCAGCTCAAAGAAGGAGTAATAACAGCGAGCGATTATATAAAAGAAGTTAATGCTTTGAATGAAGTATCCTTAAATAAGCAATTACACAAAATACAACTTGAACAAGCAAAAATAAATTTTAATTTTCTAAAAGGTTCACTGTAAAAATTTATTTATCAATATGATGCCAACTTTTAAAGCAGGTATTGACATTGGTTCTACCACATTAAAATTAGTTGTTGTAAATCAGCAAAATAAAATTATATTTTCTGATTATCAACGGCACAATACAGATATACAACAAACCGCTAAAGAATCTCACAAGAAATTATTACAAACATTAGGCGATTGTTATTTAGATGTCGTTATGACCGGTTCTGTTGGAATGGGTTATGCCGAAAGATTGGAACTTCCATTTGTGCAAGAAGTTGTAGCGTCAGCCGAATTAATCAAACATCAATACAAAGATGTACATACCTTTATCGATATAGGAGGAGAAGATTCGAAAATGATTTTTTTTGAAAAAAATAAATCTCCTGATATTCGTATGAATGGAAATTGTGCAGGAGGAACGGGAGCCTTTATTGATCAAACGGCTTCGCTCTTAGGGGTAGACACTATGGAACTTAATGACTTAGCTTCTCAAGCAAGCAATATTTATCCGATAGCTTCTCGCTGTGGCGTATTTTCAAAAACGGATATTCAAAATCTGATTAGTCGTAAAGTTAATAAAAGCGATATTGCTGCTTCGGTATTTAAAGCTGTTGCTATTCAAGTGATATCGTCATTAGCAAGAGGGAGTGATATTGTTCCTAAAATATTTTTTTGTGGAGGTCCTTTTGCATTTTTACCCGAATTAAAAAGTGCTTTTCTTCGTCAACTTGATATCAAAGAGGAAGATACTATTTTACCCGAAAATGCTGCTTTTATACCCGCTTGGGGATGTGCTATTACACCTATTCGGAATACAAACAAAAAGCTTTTGTCTGAAACAATACAACTGCTTGAATCGGATAATAAGATTCTTACAAAAGAAAATCATCAAGGACAATTAAAAGCTTTGTTTTCTTCCAAAGAGGAATTAGAAAAATGGAAAAAAAAGAAAAACAATCATTTTATTCAAAAAGTAAAATGGGAAGAGCTTGATAATCTTGATTGCTATCTTGGAGTAGATTCAGGGTCAACTACCACTAAAATTGTGCTTGTTGATGCGGAAAATAGAATTGTTTTTCAAGATTATAGGAGAAATGAAGGAGATAGTTTTCGTGCTTTTTTAGAAGGAGTATCGCTTTTAAAAGAGGAGATTACAAAACACAATAAGAATATAAGAATTGTAGGAAGTGCCACTACAGGCTATGGAGAAAATTTAATTAAAACGGCATTTGGTCTGCATCATGGTGTAATAGAGACTATTGCTCATTTTTTAGCAGCGAAGCAAATATTGCCCGAAGTCAGTTTTATTTTAGATATTGGCGGACAGGACATGAAAGCGATATTTATCGAAAACGGTGTTATTAAACGAATTGAAATCAACGAAGCATGTTCTTCCGGTTGTGGTTCTTTTATTGAGAATTATGCCAATATGCTCAATTATTCTATCGCCGATTTTGCCAAGATGTCGTGTTTTGCTAAAAATCCTTATGATTTGGGTACCCGTTGTACCGTTTTTATGAATTCGAGAGTTAAACAAGCAATGCGTGAAGGAGCTGAAATTGAAGATATTGCAGCAGGGTTTTCTTATTCAGTAGTGAAAAATTGTTTGTTTAAAGTTTTAAAACTCAAAGATATTAAAGAGTTAGGAAATCATATTGTAGTGCAAGGAGGTACTTTTCGTAACTTATCTATTATAAAAGCTCTTGAAACTTTAACAGGCGTTGATGTTACCTTTTCCGATGTTCCCGAACTTATGGGAGCTTATGGAGCAGCACTTTATGCTAAAATGAATCAGAAGGTAAGCGGAAAAAACATTTATGTTGATAAATTAATCGAATCTCAAAATTATACGTCTTCATTTGAAGTATGTAATGGCTGTGAAAATGCGTGTACTGTCAGAAAATTTACATTTAAAAATGGACGTACATTTTTTTCGGGAAATAATTGCGAAAAAATTTATTCTAATAAAGCAGAAGATTTGGAAAAAGGAATGAATCAACATAAGGAAAGATATAAATTGTTGTTTAACAGAGATGTGTCTTTTCTTAAAAAACCGTTGTTAAAAATTGGAATTCCAAGAGGATTAAGTATGTACGAACATTATCCATTTTGGTATACTTTGTTGACGGAGTGCAATATTAAACCGGTTCTTTCTAAAACTTCGACCAATCGATTGTATGAAAAAGGAATACATTCGATAGCTGCTGATAATATTTGTTTTCCTGCAAAACTAATGCATGGGCATGTTATGGATTTGATAGATAAAAAAGTAGATAGAATCTTATATCCTTACACAATTTTTGATGCAAAAGAGACACTTAACGCTCACAATAGCTATAATTGTCCTATCGTAGCAGGATATTCCGATGTGATTAAAAGTGCTATTGATACAACAATTCCTATTGATGCACCCTCCGTTTCCTTTAAAGATGAAAAATTATTGTATAAAGCCTGTAAATCTTATTTGTCATCTTTAAATATTGATAAAAAAACGATTCAATCTGCATTTGAAAAAGCACTAAAAAAACAACGCGATTATGTTATAACATTAGCCGTTCAAAATAAACGGATTGTCGAAAATGCAAAAAAAACAAATCGTATGGTCATTCTACTTGCAGGTAGACCTTATCATATTGATCCTCTTATACAACATAAAATTGGAGATGCCATTGCCGATATGGGAATTGATGTTATTACCGAAAATATTGCCTTATTTACCGATGATGATGTTTTTAAAGAAGTACATAGTATTTCTCAATGGGCTTATCCCAATCGTATTTTAAAAGCGGCTTATTATGTGGCTACATCCGAAGAAAATATTCATTTCGTATTATTGACTTCTTTTGGTTGCGGACCCGATGCTTTTATTATTGACGAAGTAAATGAGGTGTTGAAGCGAAGAGGGAAAAATCTGACTATTCTAAAAATTGATGATGTAAATAACATTGGTTCACAGCGTTTAAGAATACGCTCGTTGGTTGAAAGTTTAAAATTCGGTAGCGGAGAAAGAAAAATAACTCCTTTTAAAACATTGCCGGTATTTACCGATAAGCATAAACATAGGACTATTTTGGCACCTTATTTTGCCGATGGTTATTCAGAGTTGCTACCCTCATTGTTTTCGCTAATGGGCTATCGTTTAGAAAATTTAGCACCTCCCGATGAGATAGCAGGTGAGTTGGGACTAAAATATGCAAATAATGAGATATGTTATCCTGCTACTCTTGTTGTTGGAAGCATTGTTAAAGAACTTCAAAGTGGGAAATATAATCCGGACGATATTGCTGTTGGCATTACTCAAACAGGCGGGCAATGTCGTGCTTCTAATTATATTGCGCTTATTAAATCCGCTTTAATAGCAGCAGGATATGAAACAATACCTGTTATTTCAGTAGCTTTTGGTAAAGATATGATGAACGAACAGCCGGGTTTTAAGTTAAAATTAAAAAACAATGTTGTTATTACTTATTTCTCACTTCTATATGTTGATTGTATTTTAAAATTATACTATGCTTCTGCTGTGAGAGAAAAGCAGAAAGGATATGCCAAAGAGTTAAGAGATAAGTATATTGAACTTGCTATTCCGTTTATTGAAAAAAGGAGTAAAAAAGGTTTGTTAAATCTATTTCGACAAGCAGTTCGAGAATTTGATGAGGCTATCGTACACGACGACAATATTCCGGTTATTGGAGTAGTAGGTGAAATTTATTTGAAACACAATTCTTTTAGTCATAAAAATATATTGGAATGGTTATCCGATCAAGGTATTGAAGTAGTAGGACCTACTATGTACAATTTTTTCATCAATAGTTTTGTAAATAATCATGTCAATAAAAAATTGCATATCAAAGAAGTGGGTTTGCCTTTGTTTCTTTCCGACACTATTTACAAAATTGTGTATGCTTGTGCCAAACGTTTTGATAAAATTGGAAGTAAATTCAAATATTATCGTCCATTTTCTGATATTTTTCACGATGCTAAATTAGCTTCTGAAATTATTAATTTGTCTGCCAATTTTGGCGAGGGTTGGTTGATTCCTGCTGAGTTAGCCAGTTTTGCTGAAAGTGAAGTGTATGATGTAGTTAGCTTACAGCCATTTGGATGTATTGCTAATCAAGTTATTTCAAAAGGAGTTGAGAAAAGAATTAAAAAAATATATCCGCAAATGAATCTTCTTTTTTTGGATTTCGATGGTGGAACTTCCGATGCTAATGTTTACAATCGTTTGCATTTTATGGTCGAAAATGCAAAGCAAACATTAGCTGAAAAAAAGAAATAAAAAGTTATCTATAGTTTTGTAATTCTTAGATTTTTAAAAATCCATATTTGTACACTTTGGGTTCTATTTTTTCGGCAAGCTGTTTGAGTTTTTCTCTCAAGTCGCCAATTAAGTTTGTATATGTTTCGTCTGCACTTGTATTGTTCATTTTGCCTGCTTCGTTTCTGCCTTGAAAATGTTCTTTAATGTCGTAAAATGAAGCGTTAACATTAGAGTTGGGTTGTTGATGATAGTATTTCCATAATTCACGTCCGGCATTAAAAACAGCTATAGCTTCGGATGAAAATTTGAAAACTTTCAAATAAGGTTCTTCCGGTTCAAACAGTATCATAGGCAAATTAGGGAAATTTTTTCTTTTAGTAGGTTTTCCTTTTAAAAAGTCGGACATGAAATTGCTTTCAAATTTATCTTTGGCATCAACTTCTTGCTCAGTAAAGGGTATCCAATGGTTTGTCCCATCTTTACTTGAAATTCTATTTTGACCATGAAAAAGAGTATAAATTAAGCAATCACTTTGAAATATTTCGTCTTTTTTCCATCCATCATTAGGATGTAAGAATTGGTCGCGATCATTTAGCCAAGTGGCTTCAATGCAATGACGTACGGCAAAATAAATACATGCTTTTATTAAGTTGTTAGGATTGATTAAAAACTGACCGGCTTCTTTATTGTATATTGTGTTAGGGTGTACGATAGCAATCATATTTTGATTTTGGAAATCATTTCCTTTAAATGGAAATTTCCCTATAATATTAGTGTCGTTTTTGTTTGCTCTGTCAGGCTTAATCCAATCATTTATATATTGACTATCAGTATATGCCTCGATATATTTTTTGCTTATTAAGTTTTTTTGCTTATCAAAAACATCTGCGTAAATACTATTGAAGTTTTCTTTTATAGAAGAATCCCATATAAAAAAACCAATTGGAAATTTTCCTTTTACATTATCAAATGTATTTGCTGGAACTAAAAATAATTTTTTAAGTTTTGCTTGAAAATTTTTTCTAAAATTAATAAAATGTTGACCTTGTAGAATTTTCAAAGTTGAAAATTCTGCAAGAATACAATCCGGGATTTCTTTATTAATTCTGATAAAAAATTGTGCAAACAGTTCCGCATTACCTTGTCCAAGTAGTTGCGAGTATTTTTTATTAGTTAATGACTGTTCGACACCTCTTTTACCTTTTTTTCTGTTAAGAGTTTTTTTATCGCTTGCTTCCGCATACGGCGGATTAATATAAATGACTAATTTTTTTCTTTTTTCGGGATTATTAATAATATCTTGCAATGGCAACGGCAATTTACTAAAATCATCATTTAGAAAATCGAACTGAAAAACATGACTGTCTAACAAGTTAGCACCGTTAGCGATGCGGTCTCGCATCACTTTCACATCTTGTTTATCTAAAGTAGAAGCCCAAATGTTGTATTTGTTGGTTAGTCCGTATAGCAAATTTCCTGTTCCTGCTGCACAGTCCCAAATATAATATTCGTCTTGCCAATTTTCGCCTAATACGTCAGCTAAATATTTTTGCGAAAGCTCTACCCATATTTGCGGGGTAAAAAAACTTCCTTTGCGTTCTCTTACGTCTTGTGGTACTAATAAGTCTCTACGTTCGACAATGTAATCCCAGTATTCTTCTTTGGGCGGGCGTTCATATTTGTTCCAAAATTGATTGTGTGCTACTTGATTGTCTTTAAAATCGGTTTGTTTGCTGCTAAATATCCCTGCATCATCTATGTTACGGTCAAACTCATAATGGTCTTTTTTTAGTACGACAAAAAGTTTTTCTTTTAGGGTGTTGTTATCTTCTGAAAGCAAGTCGGCAAGATAAAAATCGCCATCAATGATTCCATTTTTTTTGGCAATTTCCCAGCTTACGGCAATACTTGGCTTTACTGCTTGCAGCCATTTATTATAAATGACCATAAAGTTATTTTTGTCAATTTTGGTTTTTGTTAACCCAAATTTTCCGATTATAAAGTTATTTTTAATAAACTTTTTTAGTTCTTTATCGTCTTTTTCATAATAAAATAGAAGTGTTTTTTGGTCAATGATAGATTTTACTTTTTCAAAAACAATTTTAAATTCTTTTGTTTCATAATCAGAAGGTGTTATGTTCCAATTAAAGTCGTTAATATAAAAAATATCATGAATTTCGTTATAGGGGATAAATGCTATTTTTTCGCCATCGAATGCACCAAGCATTGCGGGCGGTAAATATTGGTCAAAAGTTCGTGCTTTTCCGATAGTTAATATTAGTTGAACGATAGATTTATAAATGTCGGATGAGCCTTTTTTTGCTTCTGCCCAAAGTAAAAATTCTCGTTCAAACAATTCTATTTGACTTTGGTACATACATACACAAAAATCTACATTGCCAATTATTTTTGTCGTATCGTATTTCCAAAAGTAATCGTCTGCTACTTTATTTTTAACTTCTTCTTCCCTTATATCTTGATATTTCATTTTTATTTATTATTTGCATTACAAAAATACAATATTCATTGATGCAAAATTTAATATTTATTATATTTATATTTTTTTATTCAATAAAAAGCTCAAAAGATTCTAAGTAAATCGAGGATGATAATTGTATAAGGTTTCTTCTAAATATTGTCGGTCTATATGGGTGTATATTTCTGTTGTTGTGATAGATTTGTGTCCTAACATGGTTTGTATTGAGCGTAAGTCGGCACCACCTTCAAGAAGATGTGTTGCAAAAGAATGACGTAAAGTGTGCGGGCTCAATTGTTTTGTAATTCCCGCTTGTTCTGCTGTTTTTTTCAGCATTATAAAAATCATCTGACGCGTTAGTTTTTTCCCTCTTCTATTTAAGAAAACGATGTTTTCGCTTCCTTTTTGTATGGGCAGTGAGCCTCGCTGATTGTTGATGTATAAAGAAATTAATTTTTTTGCTCTATTTCCTATTGGAATTAAACGCTGCTTGTCGCCTTTGCCAATAACGCTGATATAGTTTTCATCAAAATGCAAATCGGAAAGCCGAAGATTGATTAGTTCCGAAACACGCAGTCCACATGAATAAAGAGTTTCGATAATTACCTTGTTGCGAAAGTTTTCGGGTATGCTTAAGTCTAAACTATTTTGCATTTTATCTATTTCCTCAATTGATAATACTTCCGGCAGTTTACGTCCGATTTTAGGGGTTTCGAGCAATTCCAATGGATTGTCATCCATCAGACTTTCTATTTGCATGAATTTATAAAATGCTTTTAATCCCGATACGATGCGTGCTTGCGATGTAGCACTAATTTCCAATTCGCTTAAATAATCTAAAAATGTACGTACGTGTGTAATCTTAATTTCAGATGGAGAAAGTGTCAGTTGGTGTTGTTCTAAAAAATCGGTAAATAGTTTTAAATCGTGTAAGTACGCATCTATAGTGTTAGGAGATAGCGATTTATCTACTTTTAAAAAGGTGTTAAACGATTTTATTAAAGTATCCCATTTCATTTATTCCAATACTTGAAACAACTCATCTAATTTGGGAGTAAGAATAATATCGGTACGTCTATTTTTAGCACGAGCTTCTTTTGTGTCAGCCGAGTCCAAAGGAAGGTATTCACTTCGACCCGAAGCAATTAATCTTTGAGGATTAATATTTCCGTAGCTTAAAATAGTTTTAACTACTGTTGTGGCACGCATTACGCTTAAATCCCAATTGTCGCGTATTTGTGCGGTAGAAGCCGGATTATACTTTACGTTATCAGTATGTCCTTCAACCATTACATTGATTTCTTTATCGTTTTCGAGTATGGAAGCTAATTTTTTTAAGGCTTCTTTCCCGTGTTCGCCTATCACAAAACTACCACTTGCAAAGAGCAATTGTTCTTCCATAGACACATATATTTTTCCGTTTTTTTCATACACGGAAAGTCCGCTTCCTTCAAAACCTTGTAGAGCTTGTTTGATTTTGTCTTTCAATTCGATAAGGTCTTTGTCTTTTTTGTCTAAAATAGCTTGTAATTCGGCAAGTTGCTTTTGTTGTTCTTTAAGATCTGCACTTTTTTGATCTAATATTTTTGACATTTCTTTTAGTTTGTTTTCTTTTTGTTCTAAAGCCAATTGCATCTCTTGTAAGTTTTTCAGAATAATTTCTGCTTCTTTTTTATTGCCGGCACTTAAACTTTTGTAAGCAGTCATAATTTCGTCATAATTTTTCTGTGCTAATTCTTTAGCCGCTTTTAATTCTTTATTTGAGCGTTGAAGTAATAGCATTTCATTTTCCATAGATGCAATTTTATCTTTTGCTTGTTTTAATTTGGCTTCCAATTCCGTTAACTTAGTTTGACAATCTATTTTGTCGGTTTGAAGTGTTTTGTTTTCAGTCATACACTGATTGAGATTGTCGGTGCATTCAACATATTTTAATTTAGAAACACAAGAAGAAAAAACGAAAATTGTACTTATACTTATAATTATTATTTTTTTCATATTACGAACTTTTTAAGTGACTATATTTCAATAATGCAAAGTAATAATTTAAATGAATAAGAAAGTCAATAGACTTGGTTTTTTTATAAACAAATTTATTTTAGCAACTTTTTTTGTAAAAAAAACGAAATCAATGATTTATATGTTTTTGTTTTTTAGTATTGATTGTAACATATGTTTGGCTCTAAAAAGTTTTGCTTTTACAGTGCCTAATGGAAGCTGCATGCGAGTGGCTATTTCATCGTAAGAAAGCTCTTCAAAATAGCGTAATTCTATCAATTGGCGGTAGTGAGGTTTTAATTTTGCAACGACTTTACGCATGCTTGCTTTGTGTTCTTTATCGCAAAGATATTCTTCGGGATTGGGCATACTATCTTGAATATCCATTGTAATCGGATCTCCTTCTTCATTTTCGTAGGATTGATCAAGCATTACTAAGTTAAGTCGTTTTTTACGCAAAAAGTCAATGCAGTTATTAGATGCTATTTTAAATAGCCATGTGCTAAATGCATTAGAATCTGTATATTGTGATAAATTACGAAATGCTTTTCCAAAAGCTTCTATCGTTAAATCTTCGGCATCATAGGGGTTGTTCACCATTTTTAACATCATTAAATAAATGGCTTCCCGATAATACTCCATTAATTCAGCATAAGCTTGTTGGTTATTATTCTCAAGAGCTTCACGAATTAATAGGCAATCTCGTTGAGATTTTTTCGTCATTTCCTGATTTACTTCCATTTCTTTTTTTTATGAAAATTTTTATCAATCTCTAATATAGGCATTATCAACATAAAAAACACGTCTAATAACGGAATTTTTTTTATTAACGTTTTTTCATCTAGTTTCCGTATACATTTTCCAAAAATAAACCACTGTAAACTCATTCTCAGTATAAATAATAATAGTATGAACCATAAATATTGTTGATTGTAGAATGAAAGAACGATGGTTATTATCCAAGTCAGATAAAAGAAAAATCCCGTAAAATTATATAATCCGACCAAAAAACTTTTCTTTAATGAGTAGTTTTTTCCTTTTCTGCCGCTTAAGCGTTTGTGCCTTAGCCAATCACGAAAAGAAGAGTGGGGTTGTTGAGATAATATATGTGCTTCTTTACGGTATTCTATTGCCGTATTTTTTTTATTCATAATTTGATTGGCAAATAAATCTTCATCTATTACTTGACTGTTATACAGTAAAATATAATTATAATTTGACAGAAATAATGAACGAGGATACGATAAATTTCTTGCATTGCCTCGATAAGGGAAGCCGGAGAGGGCATAAGAAAAATAGCAAATAGCCGTATGTGTGTTGTCGTATCGGATAATCGTATTCAGTAAGGTGTTGTTCTTTTCATAGGCTGCATAGCCAAGAACAACATAACGATTTTCTAAATAATGTTTTGCCATTTCTCTTATCCAATAAACGCTTTTGGGTGAAGAGCCAATATCGGAAAGAAGAATAATTTCGTGTTGAGCCGATTTTATCCCTACTGCTAACGACATTTTTTTTTCTAATACATTTACTTGATTAGTAGATATGTTTATTACTTTTAAGTGAGGATATACATGTTGATATTCTTTTAGCAAGCTGGCGGTATTGTCTTCCGAGTTATTGTTGACGACAATGACTTCATAATTGTTATAATCTTGCTCTAAAAACGAGCGTAAATTGCATTTTATTAAATGAGCTTCGTTTTTGACAGCTAAAATAACCGATACGGCTTCATTGACTGTATTATCACTATTGTTATTTAATTTATGGATGGCAAAACGTAAAAAGAAAACACAAAAAAACAATAATTGTATTAAAGTGAAGAAGCAAAATCCGAAAAATAATATACTTATCAGCATAAATACAATTACTTATTTGTAAAAAGTTTTTAATTTAAAATTGTTTATAAAATTAAAAGCAAAGATAGGCTTTGTTAACGAATAAAGTTCTATTTTTGTCAAAATTTACTAACAAAATGAAGTTTATAATTTCGAGCGAAGATAAAGTATCAAAAGCGAGGGCAGGAGAGCTAATTACTGACTCAGGTATCGTTCCTACGCCCGTTTTTATGCCGGTAGGAACTCTTGGTGCTGTTAAAGGTGTGCATATAAGAGATTTAGAGGAACATATAGGTGCCGATATTATTTTAGGCAACACTTATCATCTTTATTTGCGACCGGGGATGGAAATTATGGAAGCGGCGGGAGGATTGCATCGCTTTAATGGCTGGAACAAGCCTATCCTTACTGATAGTGGTGGTTTTCAAGTGTTTTCTTTAAGTCATAGACGAAAGATTACAGAAGATGGAGTAACTTTTTCGTCGCATATAGACGGTTCTATTCATCAATTTACACCGGAAAAAGTAATTGATATTCAACGTATAATAGGAGCTGACATTATTATGGCTTTCGACGAATGTCCGCCTTATCCCGTTTCGCATGATTATGCCGAACAGTCTATGCATCGTACACATCGTTGGTTAGATCGCTGTTACGATAGATGGAAGCAAACAGCACATCCCCAAAAACACCAATCACTTTTTCCAATAGTACAAGGAAGTGTTTATCCCGATTTAAGAAAAAAATCAGCCGAATATGCCGCTTCACTTGATTGTGATGGAATAGCAATAGGCGGTGTTTCGGTTGGAGAACCCAGTGAGGAAATGTATACAATTACTTCTATTTGTTGCGATGTGTTGCCGAAAGAAAAGCCAAGATACCTTATGGGAGTAGGAACACCTGCCAATATTTTAGAATGTATCAGTTTGGGAGTTGATATGTTCGATTGTGTAATGCCTACTCGTAATGGTCGGAATGCAAGCCTTTTTACTTGGGAAGGAATCGTCAATATGAAAAATGAAAAATGGAAAGACAATTTTTCGCCTTTAGATGTTAATAGCGAACTATTTGCCGACCGACATTATTCCAAAGCGTTTATCCGTCATTTGTTTGTCAATGGCGAAATGTTAGGGAGTATGATTGGAAGTCTTCATAATTTATATTTTTATGTTCGTCTTGTAAAAGAAGCACGCAAACATATTTTGCAAGGCGATTTTCATGCTTGGAAAGAGAAAATGATTCCTATTTTATCGCAAAGAATATAAATGTTGTTTTTTGTAGTCAAATGGTCAAAAATTAAGGTAATTTTTTTGTATATTTGCAGAAAAAAAATAATATGGCGAAAGAGATAAAATTCAGTTTGTTATACAGAGATATGTGGCAGTCTTCTGGTAAATATGTGCCACGAGTTGATCAATTAGTTCAAATTGCACCTGTAATTGTAGATATGGGATGTTTTGCTCGTATAGAAACCAATGGCGGCGCTTTCGAGCAAGTGAATTTACTTTATGGCGAAAACCCAAATACAGCTGTTAGACAATGGACAAAAGCTTTTAACGATGCCGGAATTCAAACTCATATGCTTGAGCGAGCTTTAAATGGATTACGCATGTATCCTGTCCCGGCAGACGTAAGACAGCTTATGCCAAAAGTGAAAAAAGCACAAGGAGTTGATATTATGCGCTCTTTTTGCGGACTAAATGACCATAGAAATTTAGAATTATCTGTAAAATATGCAAAAGAAGCAGGAATGATTTCTCAAGCAGCACTTAGCATTACTCACTCTGCTATTCACACTGTTGAATATTTTATGCAGATAGTGGATAAATTGGTAGAATATGGTGCTGACGAAATTGCATTAAAAGATATGGCAGGCGTAGGGCGTCCTGTTGCCTTAGGAAAATTAGTAAAAGAAATCAAAACAAAATATCCTCATATTATTGTTCAATATCACGGACATTCAGGACCGGGATTTTCAGTAGCTTCTATGTTAGAAGTTGCGAAAAATGGTGTTGACTATATTGATGTTGCTATGGAACCTCTATCATGGGGTATGGTACATCCCGATGTAATTACCATACAAGCAATGTTGAGAGAAGCAGGATTTTTAGTTCCCGACATTAATATGGAAGCTTATATGGAAGCACGTCATTTGACACAAACATTTATTGACGACTTTTTAGGTTATTTTATTAATGATAAAAATAAAATCATGACCTCTTTATTGGTAGGCTGTGGATTACCGGGCGGTATGATGGGTTCGATGATGGCCGATTTAACAGGAATGCATGGAGCAATCAATATGGCATTGAAACAAAACAACAAACCTGAAGTAACTTTAGATAACCTTTTAGTACAATTGTTTCAAGAAGTAGAATATGTATGGCCCAAATTAGGCTATCCACCTTTAGTAACCCCATTTAGTCAATATGTTAAAAATATTGCATTGATGAATATTTTTGCACTTGCAAAAGGAGAAAAACGTTTCTCAACAATTGATAAAGATAGCTGGAACATGATACTCGGTAAAACAGGAAATCTTCCGGGACCTCTTGCACCGGAAATTATCGAATTGGCGAAAGAAAAAGGTATGGAATTTTACACAGCTAATCCTCAAGATGCATTTCCTAATGCACTCGATACTTACCGAAAAGAAATGATTGACAACAATTGGGATTTCGGACAAGACGATGAAGAATTGTTTGAATTAGCAATGCACGACAGGCAATACCGTGATTATAAATCGGGAATTGCAAAAAAACGTTTTGAAGAAGAATTGCAGAGAGCTAAAGATGAAGCACAAGTTGTTGTTGCAGCACCTGTAGTTACGAAAGAAGAAGTCGAAAAGAAAGTGTTGAATTACATAAGCGAAAAATATCCCAATGCGAAACCTGTAGTTGCACCCGTCGGCGGTACAATTTTATGGGAAGTAGATTATGAAAAATCAACGCCACCGGCACCGGGTAAAAAATATAAAGAAAATGATGTGATTGCAATTATTCAAACATACTATGGCAATGTAGAAGTACCTGTGTTAAATGCAGGAAAACTAATTGACTCTCGTGTTCCTCAAGGTGGAAGAGTGAGAAAGGGAGACATAATTGCTTGGGTGGAATAAAAGCATATTACAATGGCTTCCAATAATAATTATTTCATTTATAATGCATTTATTATCAATGAAGGGAAAATTTTTCGTGGCGATGTACTAATTCAAAAAGGAAAAATTACGGAAGTTTTTAAAGAACGCTCTGCCATTGCCGATGTATGCATAGATAATGATACGGTATTTATTGATGCCACAGACTTATATTTGATGCCGGGAGTAATTGATACTCACGTTCATTTCCGAGAACCGGGCTTGACACACAAAGCAACATTTTTATCGGAAAGCAAAGCCGCAATAGCAGGAGGTGTTACCTCTGTTATGGATATGCCTAATACGATACCGCAAACGATTACCATAGCAGATTGGAAAGAAAAAGTAGAATTAGCTAAAGATAAAATGTTTACCAATTATGCGTTTTATATAGCTGCAACTAATTCTAATATAGATGAAATTAAAGCGATAGATAGTAAAAAAGTTGGCGGAATTAAATTGTTTTTAGGCTCATCTACGGGAAATATGTTGTTGAATGATGATGCTGTACTTGAACAACTTTTACAGCTGAAGACCGTACCGATAGTAGTGCATAGCGAAGACGAAAGTATTATAAAAGCGAACACTGAAAAAATGACAGCTATTTACGGCGAAAATATTCCAATCGAAAAACATCCTGAAATTCGTTCGGAGGAAGCATGTTTGCTATCGTCTGAAAAAATTATAAAATTAGCTCGGCAATATCACTCTAAAGTGCATATTTTGCATATTAGTACAGCAAAAGAATTGGCGTTATTTTCAAAAACATACGCTAATATCAGCGGAGAAATATGTGTAGCTTATTTGTATTTCGATGATTCGATGTATCGGCAATTGGGAACGAAAATGAAATGCAATCCGGCATTTAAAACGGTAGAAGATAGAAATGAACTTATTGAGGCTCTTTCTGATGGACGAATACTAACCGTTGCGTCCGATCATGCACCTCATACTTTGGAAGAAAAAAATAATTCCTATTTAAAAGCACCATCGGGACTTCCTATGGTACAGCATATTTTACCTTTGATGTTAGAACTTTATCATCAAAAGCAAATTAAACTACAAACGATTGTAGAGAAAATGTGCCATGCACCTGCTCGCTTGTTTCAAATAGAAAAAAGAGGATTTATTAAAGAGGATTATTATGCCGATTTAGTACTCGTGAATATGAATCAATCGTCTACTATTACTACCGACTCATTATTCTATCAATGCGCTTGGTCGCCTTTCGAAAATAAAAAATTGCATACAACTATTGAAAAAACTTTCGTTAATGGTGTATTAGCTTATGATAATGGAAAATTTATAACAAAGCCGACAGGAAAACCATTATATTTTAATAGATGAAACATAAGGTATTTATAGGGTGCATATTTTTTTGCTTTTTGGCTTGTACAAGGCAATATGAAAGTACGGCACCTAAAGATTTAATTAGTCAAAAAGAAATAGAAGAAGTATTGGTTGATGTTTATGTGTTGGAAGCGGCTGTTCGTACATGTACGTTAAGCAATCAAACCGATAGTTTAAACCTTTGGACTTCACAGCAAATGAATGCTATATTAAAAAAAAGAAATATAACATATCAGCAATTTCTGAATAGTTATTATTATTATATGGGACATGAAGAATCGGCTCAAAAAATTATGGAGAATGTTGTTAATCAGTTGATAAAAGAAGAAACAACAGCTATGTTAAGAATACAAAAATTAAATAAAGATACGGCAGTTGACTTAAAAGCCATCGGAAACGATGTTGTAACGGTAAAAATTAAAAAATAAGATAGTATGCGTAAAATACAAATGGTTGATTTGCAAAAGCAATATCAAGATATTAAAGAAGAAGTAGATAGTGCAATACAAGAAGTAATCAATAATTGTACTTTCATTAATGGACCCAGTGTTAAACAATTTCAAGCCAATCTCGAAAAATACCTTCATGTAAAACACGTTATTCCATGTGGAAACGGAACTGACGGATTGCAAGTATCGTTAATGGCATTGGATTTACAGCCCGGCGACGAAGTTATTACGACTACTTTTACTTTCATCGCTACGGCAGAAGTAATTGCACTTCTAAAACTTACCCCCGTATTAGTTGATGTTGACCCCTATACGTTTAATATTAGCATTTCGGCTGTTGAAAAAGCCGTTACAAACAAAACAAAAGCGATTATTCCCGTTCATTTGTTTGGACAATGTGTTGATATGGAGTCGCTGATGAAAATAGCTGAAAAACATAATTTGCATATTATCGAAGATGCTTGTCAGGCGATAGGAGCGGACTATCATTTTTCAAATGGAGAAGTTAAAAAAGCCGGAACTATGGGTATTATTGGCTGTACTTCTTTTTTTCCGTCTAAAAATTTAGGATGTTATGGAGATGGAGGTGCTGTTTTTACAAACGACGATGTACTTGCGAAAAAACTGAGAGGAATTGTAAATCATGGGATGTTTGTTCGTTATTATCACGATATAGTGGGAGTTAATTCACGTTTAGACAGCATTCAAGCAGCTATTTTAGATGTGAAATTAAAACGTTTGGACGATTATATCAAAAGACGCAATGCGGCAGCATCTTTTTACAATCAAGTGTTTGCCAATCATGAAAATATAGTAATTCCACAACGACATAAAAAAAGCACACATGTATTTCATCAATACACTTTGGTGCTTAAAAATGTTGATAGAGACAAGGTGGTTGCCTATATGAAAGAGCAAGAAATTCCTGTAATGATATATTATCCCGTTCCTTTGCATTTGCAAAAAGCCTATGAATATTTATCGTATAAAAAAGGTGACCTTCCTGTTAGTGAGGCTTTATCCGAAAGTGTTATTTCATTGCCTATGCACACCGAATTAGACGACGAACAATTAAATTATATTACATCTCATCTTTTGAAAGCAATTAGTCTATCAAAAAAATAAATAAAGTAAAAATGAGCGATACATTATTTTCACCTTATCAATTAGGTCCGATAACATTAAGAAATAGAACAATACGTTCGGCAGCTTTCGAAAATATGTGTTATGACAATAAACCCTCGCAAGATTTATTCGATTATCATGTGCAAGTTGCCAAAGGTGGAGTAGGGATGACAACCGTAGCTTATGCGGCTGTTTGTCGTAGCGGATTATCTTTTAACGGGCAATTATGGATGCGAGAAGAGATAGTTCCCGATTTAAAAAAATTAACCGATGCCATTCATCAAGAAGGAGCTAAAGCAGCCATACAATTAGGACATTGCGGTAATATGACACATTATTCTACTTGCGGACAAATACCTGTCGGGGCTTCGAATGGGATTAATATTTACTCACCGACTATAGTAAGAGCGTTGAAAGAGAAAGAAATAGAAACGCTTGTGAAAGCTTTCGGAAAATCCGTGCATTTAGCTCGAGAAGCCGGTTTCGACTGTGTGGAAATTCATGCGGGACACGGCTATTTAATTTCTCAATTTCTTTCGCCTTATACCAATAAACGTAAAGATAAATACGGCGGTTCGCTCGAAAATCGTATGCGTTTTATGAAAATGGTTATCAATGAAGTGATGACTGCTGCCGGCAACGATATGGCGGTGGTTGTGAAAACCAATATGTACGACGGCTTTAAGAGCGGTATGCAAGTAGATGAATGTATATTGGTTGCTAAAGAGTTAGAAAAATTAAAAGTACATGCCTTGGTTTTAACCGCCGGTTTTGTAAGCAGAGCCCCTATGGTTGTGATGCATGGTGCTATGCCGATAAAAACGCTTATCCATTATATGAATATTTGGAAATTTTGGTGGCTAAGGTTAGCCCTTCGTGTAGTTGGAAAGATGATGATACCTGCCGTGCCTTTTAAAGAAGTGTATTTTTTAGAAACGGCAAAGAAATTTAGAGAAGCATTGCAATTACCTTTAATTTATGTCGGAGGATTGGTCTCTCGTAAAAATATGGACGATGTATTGGATGCAGGATTTGAACTGTTACAAATGGCTCGTGTGCTTATCAATGACACTGATTTTATCAATAAATTGAAAAACGGATTAGAACGAAGCAATTGTAAACATTCTAATTACTGCATTGGACGAATGTATTCCATTGATATGAAATGTCATCAACATGTAGAGAATTTGCCTAAAAAATTACAAAAGGAAATAGCCAAAGCAGAACAAAAATAAAAAATCAATTAAAAAACATCCTAATGGACAAACATGGTTCATATGCTTTAATTACAGGCGGTAGTTCAGGGATAGGCTATTGTTACGCTCGCGAATTAGCCGCTAAAAACTATCATCTTGTTATCGTAAGCAATGAAGATGAAAAAAATCGGTCCGTTTGTCAAAGTCTTCAACAAGAATTTGCCGTAGACGCTATTCCTTTTTTTATTGATTTAACGCTTCCCAATTCAGCCGAAGATGTTTATCGTTTTTGTATGGAAAGACAGCTAAACATTGAAATATTAATCAATAATGCAGGAATGTTTTTCTTTGAAGAAGTAGCCGATACATCTCTTGATTTAAGCAATAAATTTCTGATGCTGAATGTTGTAACGCCTACGCTTTTAGCTACATTGTTTTCCAAATATATGCGAGAAAAGAAAACGGGCTTTATTCTTATAACAGCTTCTGTTACAGCATGGATGCCTTATCCGGGGATAGCACTGTATAGCGCAACAAAACGCTATTTAAAAAACTTTGCCCGTTCGCTACGCTATGAGTTAAAATCGCATAATGTGAGTGTTACTGTAGTATGTCCCGGTGCTGTTGATACTTCCTTGTATTCTTTGAATAACAAATACCGAAAATTAGCCCTTCGATTGAGAATAATGATAGATGCAAAGCAATTAGCAGCCAAAGCCGTAAAAGCAATGTTGAATAAAAGGTTTTTATTAATTCCGGGTTTAATGACCAAAATAAGTGTTTTAGTAGTCATGCTCATTCCGCCTTTTATTATTCATAAAATAAAGCTGTATTTGTGGAAAAGATTGGGAAGAAATTAAAAGAATTAGATTGAATACAATATAATTGTTTTTTGATTGGTTATTCAGATATTGCTGATAGTTAATTTAAATTTGAAAAATACAAATAGATAAACATAAACATCTAATTTTTACACACATGAAAAATAAATATTCTATGGGGATCTTATATGAAAAAATAGTTTTCTATAATTGCATGTTGTTTTTTTTATTTCAATTTTCTATACGTGCAAATTCACAAGTAGTAGAAAGTTTTAATGTAAATAAATTTTCAAAAGATAGTATTAGTCAGTTTATAATACAGTTTTGGAAAAACACCCATGACATTAATACTGATTTTGAAATAAATAATATTAGTGATTTGTCATTAAAAAATATAAAAAAAGAAGACTTTTCAACAAGCAATGTATATTCTTTTTATTTACCTATTGATTCTTCCTTTTATGAACTTTGTAGAGATTCTAATAATGTAGTTAGAGTTTTAGCTCATACTTCAGTTGAAATACAGCAAATTATAGTTATTAATAATGGTTTTCTTTACTTAATTGATATGCGTAACCCTTTACAGTTGATTGTGGATAATATTTCTTCTATTCCTGATTTTTCGGATGAATTTATTGATAGCATCATTAAAGAAATAAAACGTACTCATAAATATAACTGGTATTTGCGTCATTGGGATAATAGTATTATTTTTGAATTTATTTTGGAAGATAAAATTAAACCTTATGACCCTAATGAATGGTAGTGTACGATAAGATGATTTTTTTTACTACTTTTGCAGAATGAAAATCTATATATCTATTTATACGAGTATAATAATTGTTTTTGGATTTATATCATGTAATTCAAAATCCAAAGAAGATGTTGAATTTAAGAATTTTTTTTATGATAATATAGATGAAATTATTGCTTATGAAAAAAAAATGTCAGAGATTGGACCAATATGTGTAGAGGATTGGGCTCGTTTTTATGAAATAACAACCTATATGAGTTTTTTAACGGGTTGTGAATTTCACTATACAGCAGGAGAATACCCTCTTTATCTTAGCAAGTCAGATCTAAAAGCGGATGTAAAATTCTTAAAAAAATGGTATAAAAACAATAAAGGTAAAATGAATATTAGTATAGCGGATAGTATTGTAAATATGAAATGTGATTCATTAGGAGGAGGCGTTGTTTACTATAAAGGGATAAGGTATGAGTCGGATAATAATGTCTTAAATGAGCGGTAGTGTATGATAAGATGATTTTTTTACTACTTTTGCAAAATAAGAATCATAAGTTATAATATAAAATTATCCTAATTAAATCGTCTTAAAGTGAAGTAGCGATTATGAAAAAAATCACAATATTGATTATATGTTTATTGTTTTTAGCTTCTAACCATGCACAAGAAGCTAAAGTTAAATATCGCATAGAAAAAGATTCCGTCAATTGTTCGTTTTCTTTTAAAAACTTAAAAGCATGGGGTTTTTATGAATGCAATAAAGGGATTTTTTTATTTACAAAATTATCTTATTCGGACACTATAAATATTTTTAAAGAAGAAAGCAATGGGTTTAATTTATACAAAGTTGTGAAATTGCCCAAAGCATATATGGATACGATAGGAAGTGAAATAGAATCGGATAGATTTCAAATAACCTTTGTTGATTTAAATACCATTGTTATTGTAACAAGGTATAGCTTAGCCATGATAGATATAAAAAACAACAAATTATCAAAATATTTTTATCAATCGTATGATTCATACGCTTTAGTAGACAGATTTGGAGCAATCAAATGGAATAAAAGTAGAAATAAACTTCCTTTAATGTTAGTGCGTTTCGACAATCGTAATAATCGAGAATGGAGTTGGGATTCAGAGTTATTAGCTGAATTTGATTTTAAGACGGGAAAAATAAACATTCTTCCGATTAGATATCCTTTTGTGGAGCAGTACCTATCAAAATATACAAACTATTCGTATGTTGACCCTTTGATTACGTTTAATAAAAATAAATATGTGGTTGCATTTGGAAATAATCCAATCATATTTACCTACGATGTGAAAACTAAAAAGTCGGATTCATTATATGTTGAAAATGTTAATTACAAGCCAATTACAATTATTACCGATACGAATGTAAAACATGATTTTGATTTGTATCAAGATTATATTATGGCAAGCTATACCAATGATTTCTTTTATACCGAAATGGTTTATGATGAATACAATCATGTGTATTACAGATTTTTTTATAAAGACATGCCAAAATACGACGAAGACAGTTTACTGAATACCTTTGATAAAAAAGATGTTGGCTTAAGCGTTTTAGATGAAAATTTTAAAATTATAGGAGATATTATTTGGAAAACAAAAGGAGGGGGTTATTCTTCATTTTGGTATCCGACATCCAATGGATTATACGGTATTTCATTCGGTTGTATTGGAGGAGCTTGCAGAAAAAATCATATAATGGTATTAAAATTAAAATTAGAATATGAGAAATAAATTAAATACTGTTAGTTATTATTTTATTTTTTTAATTGTTTTTTTATTACTTTTGCAAAATAAGAATTAGAAGTTATAATATAAAATTATCCTAATTAAATCGTCTTAAAGTGAAGTAGCGATTATGAAAAAAATCACAATATTGATTATATGTTTATTGTTTTTAGCTTCTAACCATGCACAAGAAGCTAAAGTTAAATATCGCATAGAAAAAGATTCCGTCAATTGTTCGTTTTCTTTTAAAAACTTAAAAGCATGGGGTTTTTATGAATGCAATAAAGGGATTTTTTTATTTACAAAATTATCTTATTCGGACACTATAAATATTTTTAAAGAAGAAAGCAATGGGTTTAATTTATACAAAGTTGTGAAATTGCCCAAAGCATATATGGATACGATAGGAAGTGAAATAGAATCGGATAGATTTCAAATAACCTTTGTTGATTTAAATACCATTGTTATTGTAACAAGGTATAGCTTAGCCATGATAGATATAAAAAACAACAAATTATCAAAATATTTTTATCAATCGTATGATTCATACGCTTTAGTAGACAGATTTGGAGCAATCAAATGGAATAAAAGTAGAAATAAACTTCCTTTAATGTTAGTGCGTTTCGACAATCGTAATAATCGAGAATGGAGTTGGGATTCAGAGTTATTAGCTGAATTTGATTTTAAGACGGGAAAAATAAACATTCTTCCGATTAGATATCCTTTTGTGGAGCAGTACCTATCAAAATATACAAACTATTCGTATGTTGACCCTTTGATTACGTTTAATAAAAATAAATATGTGGTTGCATTTGGAAATAATCCAATCATATTTACCTACGATGTGAAAACTAAAAAGTCGGATTCATTATATGTTGAAAATGTTAATTACAAGCCAATTACAATTATTACCGATACGAATGTAAAACATGATTTTGATTTGTATCAAGATTATATTATGGCAAGCTATACCAATGATTTCTTTTATACCGAAATGGTTTATGATGAATACAATCATGTGTATTACAGATTTTTTTATAAAGACATGCCAAAATACGACGAAGACAGTTTACTGAATACCTTTGATAAAAAAGATGTTGGCTTAAGCGTTTTAGATGAAAATTTTAAAATTATAGGAGATATTATTTGGAAAACAAAAGGAGGGGGTTATTCTTCATTTTGGTATCCGACATCCAATGGATTATACGGTATTTCATTCGGTTGTATTGGGGATGCTTGCAGAAAAAACCATATAATGGTATTAAAATTAAAATTAGAATATGAGAAATAAATTAATACTATTAGTTATTACTTTAATATTTTCTTTTCGCTGTGTAAGTCAGAATTTGGTAAGCTATCAGTATGAGGCACTGTTATATAGATATATAAACACTTATTGTAAGGACAGTATTCTTGAAGAAGATTATATGTTATTTACTTATAGAACAGTTGGAGTTTGTCAAAATTGTTACCGAATTTCTATGGATAGTTTATTAACAAAAGCATATAATGAAAAAGAAGATTATCCTTTATATGTTTTGTTTGACAATATTTCGGAATTGGAAAGGATTAAATCAAAATATGGAAATAGCATAAAATACTTATTGGAAAGTCATTTTGTTATGAATCAATACGGATTTTCAATAACGGTTCCTGCGTTATTTGTATTTAATAAACACAAATTAGTTAAATATATAAGGTGCAGTAGAAAATAGATTATTTAAGATATGGAGTTTTTTACTGTCTTTGCAAAATAAAAATTAGAAGTTATAAGTTATAAAAAAGATGTGAAATTATCCTAATTAATCAAAACTGTTTTACACAAACGAAAAAGGCGGTAAAATTTTTGGGATTAGTCAATGGTGTAAAGATAAAAGAAAAAATAAAATAGATTCATAGATATTTTATAAACCTGTTTTTATATGATTAATATTGCCAACACTAAATTAGTGAAGAAAGTAAGTCGAATATTTGCAGTAATTACTATTATTACCATTATTATGAGTTGTCAATCAATGGGACAAAAATCGTTCACCATTATTGATTTTAAGATGCTGGAAAAAAATCAAGATGCAATATGTTTTAATCGTTTTAGAGATAGCAATAATTTTTCAATGTGGTTCATGCATTCTTGTTATCAGACTTTAAACGATAGTTTATATTATATAACAATGTCTGAAAAAATGGATACATTGTATATTTATAATTATTGTTCTTATGAAACTCGTAAATTGATTTTAAATGCTATACCCACAATTGCTATTCGTTCCATTTATTATCACAATCATGATTCTGTTTTTATATTTTATGATAGGGAAGATGTTTTTGATACTCAAAATGAATTCGATTTTATACTTATAAATCGAAAAGGACAGCTCGTCAACACTTATAGCTTAAATGATGTGCCGTATGTTTATAAAGGGGAATATTATAATATGATTTTTATGTCTTCAGATCAGGCTGAAGAAAATAGAATTATTGATGGAAATTTAATCCTTACTTTTTCGATTTACTCTCCAAGAACAGCTTCGCCTGATTTTATTCATTTTAACCCTCAAATGATGTGCCTATATAATCTTACAGAAAAAACACACAAAATGCTCAATGTAAAGTTTCCTGCACAAGATATAGGGAAGCAATTTTCTCCATATTCATCGCGAAGTATGTTTTTATTAACCTATGATAGGGAACAGAATGTTATTTTAAACTTTCCTTATTCGCCTCATTTATATCGTTATGATTTTCAGTTGGATTCATTATTTATGATTGACTGTAAATACGATTATACATTTGAAAATATTGATTCTACAGCAAGAGTTGAAGGTTATGATTATATGGATACAAAATTTTATAAACCCAAATGGTCAGCTGAAAATTCGTGTTATTTTCGTAGAATAGATATCGTAAAATATAAAAATTATGATTGGGCTCGTGTTATTCAAGTTATGGACTCAAATTTTAATCACATAGCATATCTTGTAGATAATGAACACTTTTATTCTCCTTTTTTTAGGAATAATCAACTAATATCAAGGAGTAAAATTGATGAATTACCATACAATATAATTTTATCAAAGGAATTGTCAAAAATCACATGGGATAAATTTGAGTCAACTCATCTTAAAAAGAAACCAACATATAAAAAAAGTAATACTTATACGATTCAAACTTACTTGAAAAAGTTAAAAATTCCGAAAAATTCTTTCGTTATCATATTAAATCTTAATTATCCTTGTGGAAATTGTGTAGATTTTTTAATGACAAAAATGAATGAAAACAAAAAGACTTATCAAGCACAAAATATTTATTATATTTTATATGATAATAATGCACAAGGTGCATCATCTTCTATTTTGAAAAGATATCATTTAACAAACTGTAAACAAATTAAAATTGATAAAGGATTGTTGCAAAAAGTGTATGATAAATCGGAGTTGGATTCCGATTATCGTTTAATAGAGTATGGAAAAGAAGTAATTATTCATAAATGTACATTTGAGCAACTAGTTCCTTTATTTGATAAGAAAGTAAAAGAAAAGAGTAAAAATGTGGAAAGATAAATGATTTTTCATTTGTAAATTGAACTTATTCAGAGGACAGTGATTCTTAAGTCATCGGATGAGTAGCTAGTAATAAGTGATTTTTTATTTTCCCAAATTAATTCCTATTTTGCTTAAGAATTTGTCAACTAAGTTATTCACTTCATCCGACACCTTCCATTTGTAAACCAATAAAAAGCCTATACCCAGAGCCAACACTGTTTTGCCGGTTGCGTTAATAAATAGTAGCAATAGTTGATTAATAGTAGTAGCAAAAAGATGAGGACTTACAAAATGTTTCCATAGCCAGCTAATAGCGATAATAAGCAAGGCAGTAACAACTACTTTTATTAAACCGTAGGAGAGAGGATTTATTTTCAGTTTCCATTGTGTAAAAATCAAAAGCGAGATAATATAGAGGGTGTAGGATACAAGCATTGCTAAAGCGGCACCTGTCATGCCAAAGATAGGAATAAACTGTAAGTTGGAAGCAATCACTAATCCCACCAAAGCAAACGTAAATAATAAAGAATAATAATAATATTTTGAAAAATTCAATACCGCTAAGCTGACACTAAACGAACTGTCAATCAGTCGTGAAAGTCCTATAAAAAACACTACCCATTTGCCGGAGGCATATATTTTTCCGTTGGGTAATAGTTCAAATACAAAGTCAATATTAATCCATATAAGTAAAAAGATAAAGCAAGCTGTTAAAAATTGGTGCAACGATATTCGTCGGCATAAAGTATTAGTATAAGCAATGTCTTTGTCTTTAATGCTTTGCGATATTTCAGGTAGAGATATGGCAAGCAACGAGCGGTAAGGTATTTCGACTATTATAGCAATGTAAAAAGCAATGGAGTAAATACCCGCATCTTGTAGTCCTAATTGTCCGCTTACGATAAAGACATCGAGTTTTCCCATAATGCTACTGCTAAGTGTGGCTAATATAAGAAAAGAAGTGTAAAATAAAAAAGAATTGCGTAAAGGCTTGCTTATAAAAGACCAATTGGGCTTGAACGAAACCTTTTTTAAAGAAAAAAGATAGATGATATTCAATAATGTAGCAACGCCATATACGCTGACTAATAGGGTAATAAACCAATCCAGATTGATATAGCGGAAAGCATAGAGCAGATAAACAACAAGGGTCATTAAGCGTATGCCTATTTCTCTTATGAATTTAGGGACGACAATTCGCATCAATACATTGGCATTGGTTTCAAAAACAACTATGTATAGGAAAAAGAATCCCAAAGGAATAATGTAGTAGTAATAGTTGACAAACAGTGCTGAATTTTCAGAAAAATAACGACTAATAGGATTTTTAAGGATAATAAACAATAAAGTTGTCAGTATAAAACCTATCAAAGGGATGATGATTGTCCAAAAGAAAAAGCCGTTGTCTTTATTTTTTTCGTCTTTAAAATAAGGATAAAATCGAATTGCAGAAGAACTAATTCCCATTTGCGATAAGGCACCGAATAACAAACCGGCTTCCAATAAGATACGAACAAGACCGATTTCTTCGGCAGTTAAAAATTTGGTAGTAATGGCAAAAGTAATGACAAAACCGATAAAAGCCCCTACATAGTTTACAATCGTTCCTTTAATGCTTTGTCGGATAATAATGCCCATAGTATTGAAAAAATATAATGATTATTTAATTTCTTTTGTCGAATCCCCACATTAGTTTTTCTCTTAAAGTTTTAGAAAAGGTTTGATGTGATAGACAGATAAGATTAATATGAAATTTTTCTTTAGAAATAGTCAGTGTAGTGCCTGTGTTGACAGTGTAAGAGTTAGAATCTAAGGACACTACGTGTGTAGCAGCTCTGCTTGCCGCTTTGATTTCAATCAGACTGTCGGCAGGTATGACCAATGGTCGTACTGTGAGCATATGCGATGCTATGGGAGTTAGTACTATTGCGTCTACCATAGGCATAATAATAGGACCGCCACAGCCTAAAGAGTAAGCTGTAGAACCTGTCGGAGTAGCTATAATTAATCCGTCGCACCAATAGGTATTTAAAAACTCACCGTTAATAGATACGGAAATAGAAATCATTCCCGAATTATTATTACGCTGTATGCTAATGTCATTCAATGCCCAATTAATGTCATTTCCGATAGTAGGTTCGCAGTGCAAAAGCATACGCTTTTCGATATGAAAATTTTTATTTTTAATGTCAATGATTGATTGTTCAAGTGTGTGAATGTTTACACTCGACAAGAATCCTAAACGTCCTATATTGATTCCAAACATTGGGATGCCGGAATCTTTCACTAAGGTAAGTGCATCTAAAAAAGTACCGTCGCCACCAATTGAAAACACGTAATCCGTATCTTTTTCAACACCTTCACTATTAGTTGCACGAAAATTAGCAGGAAAATTAAAATCGTTTTTTATGCTTTCGTAAAAAGGCTGATAAACATATACCCAACTACAATGAGTAGCCAATATATCAATTACTTGCTGTATAACAGTGAAACAAGTTTCTTGTAATGATTTGCCGTAGAGTGTTACTTTCATCTTATTATTCTTCATTGGTTATTACATAAACAGAATCTAAACGTATATCTACTTCTTTCTTATCTTCGCCCGAAGTAGTGATAATAGCAGAATAGCCTTGATAAACAATAGTATCGATTGTAAGTTGTCCTTTTATTTTCCATTTTCCATCCGTTACATAGTCGAACACATAAAAACCGTTGCTATCGCTTCGAATAGTTGCCATTTTATTTTCTTTATCTTTGATAATCTGAATTTTTTCTAAAATAGCACCCGAAGCGGCAACTTCTTTTTGCGTTTCAATGTCAATATAGCTTACTTTTCCTTTTATTTGGCTTTCGTATTTTTTACATGCAAAAATAGTGATAGCCAAACAACTTATGATAACAAAGTAAGAAAGTCTTTTCATATTGATATTTTTTGCAAAAATACATTATTTTTATTTGTTATCTGATAGGATAATTATTTTAATTAAGATTCGTTTCTTTTTGTATCTACATTTTTAGTATTTTTGTAGATATTAAAAAAGAAAAATAAGATATGGAGAAAACTAATTTTATTAGTGAAAATCAAGAGATAGAAGAAGACATACATATTGCGTGTGATCATAATTATGAGGGAGATAAAATAGCAGCCAATCCTTTTTTGACAAGAGGATTGAGCGAAATACCCAATCCTAATGAGGATAATAATCATTTATATAGTTACGGTTGCTGCCAATTAGCCAATTATGATTGGTTAGAGGATATACGACTTCCGGCTTTTTCGGAAAAACAAATTGTTGAAGTTCGCTTTAAAAACGGGGACAAAGATTTTTTCAATTTACCTGTTTCCAATGAGTTTTATGAAGTGGGCGATATTGTTTTGGTCGAAGCGACTAACGGCACTGATATCGGCATTGTTTCTATGATGGGACATCAAGTTAAATTGCAAATGCAAAATAAAAATGTGAGCGAAGTTACTAAAAGAGTGTATCATAAAGCACGTACGAACGACATAGAAAAATGGGTGAATTTAGTGAAAAAAGAGAACGATACGATGATGAAATCACGTTATGCCGCTTGGGATTTGCAATTGGATATGAAAGTCAATAACGTAGAATATCAAGGCGATGGTTCGAAAGCAATTTTTTATTATTCGGCAGATAAGCGTGTTGATTTTAGAGAATTGATAAAAATTCTTGCCGAAAAATTCCGTATTCGTATCGAAATGCGACAAATTGGAGTACGTCAAGAAGCGGCACGTTTGGGAGGTATCGGAAGTTGCGGTCGAGAACTTTGTTGCTCTTCTTGGTTAAATCATTTTAAATCGGTAAATACGGCTGCTGCAAAAACACAGCAACTTTCGCTGAATCCTCAAAAATTGGCAGGACAATGCGGAAAATTAAAATGCTGTCTTAATTACGAAAATGAAGCATATATCGAAGAATTGAAAAACTTCCCTAACACGAATACTGTGTTATATACCGAAAAAGGCGAAGCCGTGTGTCATAAAATAGACATTTTTCAAAATCTAATGTGGTATTATTATAAAAACGATGATTCTCACACTTTGTATGCAATCCCGACCGATAAAATAAAAGAAATAATACAAAGCAATAAAGAAAATAAAAAAGTAGAAGATTTGGAGAGGTATGCTAAAATAAATCAGTCAAAATTCAATGAAGTAGAAGTAAATATAGATGATTTAAAACGAATTAACGATTAAAGAAAATGCCTACGTATATCAAAAAAATATTATTTGTCTTAGTGTTATTCAATCTTTTTACGGCTTGCACGGACGATTATGTATATTATAAAAACTATACTATTGATAACGAACAATGGGCAGTAGCATCCCCTTTGAATTTTATTTTAAATGTTACGGATACCATAACAAATCATGATATCGGTTTTACGATACGCTATAACGATAATTACGAATTTCAACAAATTTATTTCTTTATTTACACTAACTTACCCAATGGAAAAGAAGTGATTGACACCGTTTCTTGCGATTTATTTCAACCCGATGGAAAAGCCTTTGGAAAAGGAGGTCGTATTAAAGAACTAAATGTAATTTATGGCACTTTAACGTTTCCTTTGCAAGGAAAATACACCATGAAAGTCAAACATGCTATGCGTGTTGATACACTAACGGGAATTAATTCTATAGGTTTATTTATTGCACCTAAAAGAAAAGATGATAGTATAAAATCCGAACAATAATGGCTAAAGAAAAAAATAAAACACAAAAAAAATCCAAATCTACCGCTCGTAAATGGTTTTGGTCTATCTTTCTGATAGCTTGGGGAATAGTAATTCTGCTATTCACTTTTATTTCATTAGGATGGCTTGGTTTTATGCCTTCGTTCGAAGAATTAGAAAATCCGAAAACCAATTTAGCAACAGAAATTATTTCTGAAGACGGTTATGTGTTAGGAAAATTTTATATTGAAAATCGTTCTAATGTAGCCTATAGTCAATTGTCGAAACATTTGGAAGAAGCACTTATTGCTACGGAAGATGTTCGTTTTTATAAACATTCGGGTATCGATGCTAAAGCACTGTTTCGTGTTACAGCGGGTGTTCTTACAGGTCGTAGAAAAGGGGGGGGGAGTACAATTTCACAGCAATTGGCAAAAAACTTATTTCCTCGCAATGAGGACCCGTCTGTTTTTCAATTGGTTTTAACTAAATTTAAAGAATGGGTAGTAGCTGTTAAATTAGAAAGAAATTATTCGAAGACTGAAATTATAGCTATGTATTTGAATACGGTAGACTTTGGTAATCTTTCGCATGGGATAAAATCGGCGGCTAAAACTTACTTTGATAAAGAAGCTAAAGATTTGAATATTGAAGAGTCGGCTTTATTGGTGGGCATGTTAAAAGCACCCACTCGTTATAGTCCAAGGCGTCATCCCGAAAATGCTCTCAATAGAAGAAATACGGTGATAGAGCAAATGGTAAAATACGATTTTTTAGATGAAGAAAAGGGCGACAGCATTAAAAAAATACCGATAGATATGTCGCGATTCAAAGTGCAAGACCATAAAGTCGGTGTTGCAACTTATTTCCGTGAATTTTTAAGAAAAGAAATTGCAACGTGGGCAAAAAATAATCCTAAACCCGACGGCACTACTTGGGATATTTATAAAGACGGATTGAAAATTTATACTACCATTAACTATAAAATGCAAGTATATGCCGAAGAAGCAGTGGATGAGTGGGTAAAAGGAAACTTGCAGCCTTTGTTTTTCAAGCATTGGGCAGGACATAAAAATGCACCTTTTTATAATATCAATGCAGAAGAAACAGAAAGAATTATGGTAAGAGCAATGAAAAATTCTTCGCGTTACAAAGAACTTAAAAAAGAAGGTTATTCGGAAAAAGAAATACGAAAAATATTCGAGACCCCTATTCGAATGTTTTTGTATTCGCACGAAGGAGAAATAGATACCGTCTTGTCGCCTTGGGATTCACTGCGTTATATGAAATCTTTTTTAACTTGCGGGTTTATGGCAATGGACCCTTCATCCGGTCATGTTAAAGCCTATGTAGGCGGTATAGATTATACCCATTTTCAATACGACCATGTTACGCAAGCACAACGTCAGGTAGGTTCTACTTTTAAACCTTTTGTGTATACTTTTGCGATGCAAGAGGGAGAATATTCGCCTTGTTATAAAGTCCCTAATCTTCCCGTACGCTTCGACCTTCCATCGGGTGATGTATGGATTCCGAAAAATTCTAACGATTACAAAGAAGGTCAAATGGTAACATTAAAAGAAGCTTTAGCCAATTCACTGAATTATGTATCAGCCTATTTAATGAAACGCTATGGACCGGCAGCGATTGTGCAATTGGTAAGAAAATTAGGAATGACAAGCGATATTCCCGAAGTGCCGGCAATTTGTTTAGGCACTTGTGAACTTACTTTGTACGAAATGGTAGGTGCTATCAATGCTTTTAATAATAAAGGAGTATACGTAAAACCCATTTTTATCACAAAAATATGCAATAACAAAGGCAATATACTTGCAAAATTCACTACAGAGCAAAACGAAGCAATGGACGAAGTGTCGGCATATAAAACCGTACGTTTAATGCAAGGTGTTGTAACACAAGGAACAGCTATACGCTTGCTTTATCGCTATAAATTGGATATGCCATTGGCAGGAAAAACGGGAACCACTGATAATAACTCGGATGGTTGGTTTATGGGATACACACCGCAGATAACGGCAGGTGCTTGGGTAGGATGCGAAGACAGAGCAGCACATTTCAGAGCCACAAGTCTCGGACAAGGAGCTAATACCGCTTTACCTATTTGGGCTATTTTTATTAAAAAATGCTACGAAGACAAATCATTGTATTTTTCGAAAACACAGGATTTTGCTAAACCGCAAGAAGAAATCGACGTAGAATTTGATTGCAGTAAGTATGTGGGAGAAACATCAACAAGGTCAAGATATAATTTCGACTAAAATAAAATTTATATGATAAAATTTTATACTTTTGCAATTCTATGAGATATTAGCTCAGTTGGTTTAGAGCGCTTGCTTGACAGGCAAGAGGTCACAGGTTCAAATCCTGTATATCTCACAAAAAACGGCATAAAACTACTTCAACATTGCTAATGGTTTAATCATAAAAATAAAATGGCAAATAGCGAGCAAAACTATAACCTTCGCGGGGTTTCAGCTTCTAAAGAAGAGGTACACAAAGCAATAGCATCAATCGACAAAGGATTATATCCTCAAGCCTTTTGTAAAATTATTCCCGATTATTTAGGAGGTAATGATGAGTATTGTTGCGTGATGCATGCCGACGGTGCCGGAACAAAATCTTCATTGGCTTATGTTTATTGGAAAGAAACGGGCGATATGTCGGTGTGGAAAGGAATTGCACAAGATGCAGTAGTAATGAATACGGATGATGTAATGTGTGTAGGTGCTGTCGATAATATGGTGTTGTCGTCAACTATTGGTCGCAATAAGCACCTTATCCCCGGTGAGGTAATAGCTGCCATTATCGAAGGGACAGAGGAGTTTTTAGAAAAACTGCGTTCGTTGGGAATAGGTATATGGCTTGCCGGCGGCGAGACTGCCGACGTGGGCGATTTGGTACGCACTGTCATTGTTGATTCTACCTTAACATGCCGAATGAAAAAAGCAGATGTAATTAACAATGCAAACATACAAGCAGGCGATGTCATTGTAGGTCTGGCTTCGTTTGGAAAAGCTGCTTACGAAGAGCATTACAACGGAGGTATGGGAAGTAATGGCTTGACTTCGGCACGACACGACGTTTTTCATCGTTCGCTGGCTGAGCGTTATCCCGAAAGCTACGACAATGCTATCCCTAAAGAATTGGTGTATTCGGGAAATTATCAACTGACCGATATTGTGGAAGCTAAAAATATGACAATGGGAAAATTAATGCTTTCTCCTACACGCACTTATGCTCCCGTAATCAAAGAAGTTATCAAACATTTCCGCCCGTATTTACATGGAATGATACATTGTAGCGGTGGTGCTCAAACCAAAGTATTGCACTTCGTAAATAATTTACATGTTGTAAAAAACAATCTGTTCGATATACCTCCGCTGTTTCGCTATATACAAGAACAATCCGATACTGCTTGGCAAGAAATGTACAAAGTTTTTAATATGGGGCACCGACTTGAAATATACGTACAACCCGAAATAGCCAATGAAATAATAGCTGTTGCTAAACATTTTAATATTGATGCACGGATTGTAGGCTATTGTGAGGCTGCCGATACGAAAAAACTAACTATTGAAAGCGAAAAAGGAAAGTTTGTGTATTAATAGTTAAGAAATTCTAAAGTTGCTTATTTCCTTGAAAAACAAAAAATTTAAACGGGTATGTTTATAAGTAAGATTTTAATCTTTTAATACCTGATTTTCTTAGTTTTTTCAATGCTTTCTCTTTGATTTGACGTGCTCCTTCTCGAGTGATATTGAATCTTTCTCCGATTTCGTCTAAAGTATATTCGTGCGATTTCCCTATGCCGAAAAACATACATATCAGTTCTTTTTCTCTTTCGTCTAATATTTCCATAGAACGATTGATTTCGTTTTCGAGCGATTCTTTGATTAGTTGTGAATCGGTATGGGTAACTTCTTCACTGATAAAAGTATCAATAAAATTTGTATCATCTTCGGTGCTGACCGGTGCGTCCATAGAGAGGTGTCGAGCTGATATTTTTATAACTTCACCAATTTTATTAATGGATAAATCAACTACTTCTGCAATTTCTTCTATCGTAGGTTGACGGTTGTACATTTGCTCTAATCGTGCAACTTCTTTTTTTATACGATTGACTGCTCCCAATTGATTAACAGGTAGTCGAACGATACGTGATTGGTCGGCTATAGCATGTGATATGGATTGGCGTATCCACCATACCGCATAAGAAATAAACTTAAAACCGCGTGTTTCGTCAAATCGTTTTGCGGCTTTAATAAGTCCTAAATTGCCTTCATTGATAAGGTCTTGTAGTCCAAGCCCTTGATTTTGGTATTGTTTAGCTACGGAAACAACAAAGCGTAGATTGGCTTTCACCAATTTATCCAAAGCTTCTTTGCTTCCGGCTTTAATTTGTTGTGCTAATTCTACTTCCTCGTCGGGACTAATCATTTGCTCTCTACTAATATCTTGTAAGTATTTTTCAAACGAACTGTTGTCGCGATTAGTAATAGAATGTGATATTTTTAACTGTCTCATGATTTATATCGTATTTTTTTAAAGAACAATGTTATAATAATAAATAATGCCATTCATGTAAAAACCTTCCACTAAAACACTTCCTTTTTTATCTTCTAATATGCGTTCTACATCCTTGATTGACGCAACGGGTTTTTTATCAATAGCGGTGATAATATAGCCTTCGGATATGCCGGCTTGTTTTAGTATTCCGTCGTGTAGTTTTTTGATTTTTAGTCCATTGTTTACTCTGTATCGAGCTTTTGTTTGTTCGTCAATAGGAATAAATTCGGCACCTAAGGATTCGGTAACGATGAAGTCGTCGGCAGTGATAATGTCGGTAGTTCCACGTTTGTTTTTCAGTGTCAGATTGACTTCGATTTCTTTTTGATTTTGTAAGATGGTTAGTTTTACTTTATCGCCGGGACGGTGCTGCTCTAAAAGCTCTTTTAATTCTGATAATGAATTAATTTCATGACCATCGATAGCTAATAAAATATCGCCTTCCTTGATTTTGGTATTGCTAAGAGAGCCTTTGTCGGCGATACGGATAATTTGAATTCCTTTTATTTCTTTTAAATTCAATTCCAATGCTTTTGCATTGTCTATTTCAAGAAAAGAAGCTCCAATGTTTACTCGTTGTACTTTTCCGTATTTTATTAAATCGTCTACTATTTTTTTGACCATATTGACGGGAATGGCAAAAGAATATCCTGCATAAGAGCCTGTGTTGGAAGCAATAGCAGCGTTTACGCCTATCAGCTCTCCGTTGGTATTTACCAAAGCACCGCCACTATTTCCACTGTTGACGGCTGCATCGGTTTGCAAGAAAGATTCTACCGATGTATTTTGTCCTAAGATGTTTAAATTACGTGTTTTAGCACTGATAATTCCTGCCGTAACGGTAGAGTTGAGGTTGTAAGGATTACCCACAGCCAATACCCATTCGCCTATGCGTACATTGTCTGAATTGCCATAGGTAATGGCTTGTAGATTGTTAGCTTCTATTTTTAGCACTGCTAAATCGCAAGCGGCATCCGTACCTATGATGGTGGCAGTAAATTTTCTTTTATCGTTGAGAGTAACCGTAATGTTTTGTGCTCCTTCAACCACATGATTATTGGTTACGATATAGCCGTCTTTTGTAACGATTACACCTGAACCATAAGCCTGATACAGCCTTTGTTGTTGCGGTTGACCGAAATTGAAGAAACTAAAAAAGGGATCTTGGAAAAAATTATCCCACATGCTGTGCTTTTGTAGCATTTCGGCGTTGATGTGAACTACTGTATTAATGGTTTTTTCTGCTGCCGTGGTTAAATCAACAAATTGACCGGGCTGAGAAGGTGCATTTTGTTGGGCACATCCGCTGTTAAGAAAAGAAATACTAAAAAATAAAATTAAAAGAATATTAACTTTTGAACCTTTCATGTTTTTTTTATAATCATTTTTTTATTAGTAGTTTATTTACGGATTAATTATCGCTAAAATTCAAAGTTTCGTATATGAAAACAACAGATAAGTTAAAATGTTTAATGAATTTAAAATAAAAGTTGGAAAAAGTAGAAAGTAGAAGTGAATGTCGCGTGTCGCATCCTGAAAAAAGGTTGACACACTATTATACCTATTATTAATTCATAAAAATTTTAAGACGGAATTCTCTGCGTTCTTTGCGGTTAAATTATTTTTATTTGTTTTTTTGATATAATTGTTGAATCTCCTTTTCAGTAAGTGCTTTACTGTAAATTCTCATTTCATCTAATTTTCCGGTTAGGAATTGATCTTTTACAGCATGTCCAAGTTTTAAAGAAGCGTTTTGATATTGTATTTCACCGGTTTTAGGACGGCTTGCCTCAAGTATGCCATTGATATACAATCTCATTGAATATCCGTCATAAGTACATGCCACATGATACCAATTATTTGCAATCATTGTAGATCTACTTTCAACAAAATCTTCCGTAGGGGATGATGCATCAGTTGTTAACCAAAATGTCATTTTGTCTCTTAATTTACATACATTATATGCACTATAAGGAGCATATAAGCCATTATAAGTAACTGTAAATATATGATCAAAATCATTACCATTAATCGTCGGATAAACCCATGCTATTAATGAGATTTCATTCTTTGGGTTAATGTGTTGATTAGCATAAACTTCAATATAATCATCTACGCCATCGAATAGATATGCAGCATTAATATTATTATCTCTATCTGTAGTCGATACAGCTCCAAAAACTGCAGCATGATTTGCTTTACCACTTTCGTCCATAGCATTCCCATTAAAAGGATAATAAGCCATTAAATATTTTGTGGAAACATGAGTTATAAATGTAACTTCATTGCTGTAAGAAGTCCCTTTACTGTTTGTTGCATAAGCTTTTGCATAATAAGTTGTACTTGAATTTAAGTTTGAAATAGCTATATTCATTGAGCCGGTCGTTCCTGTTACAGTTTTTTTGTTGTCGGAAATAGTAGGATTAGGATTTGTATTATAACAAAGACCTCTTTCAATAATTTCTTCATTACCATCACTGTTTATATTGACAGAAAATATAGCACTAGTATCGGTAGTATTATTAATAATTAAATTGTCTAAAACAGGAGGTGTTTTTTCTTTACAGCCATTAAAAGAAAGAATGATTAAGCTACTTGATAAAAGACATAAGCATTTTTGTAAATTATTCATGATTTTAAAAATTGATAAGTTTGTTAATGAATAAGATATTTTTTTTGATAATAAAATTTTTGCCGACATTAAACATGTGTTGTTTTATTGGGTGCAAAAATACAAATAAGTTTGATATAAATTCAAACAGAATTGAAATATTTATGATTTTTTTTGATAGAATTAAAAAAATATTGATTATTAAGGAATTAAAAGTGTAATTTTTTTCGAAAGATAATTTTCTTGTCCTGAAAAAAAGTTGACATATTTTGTTGTTTTTTTACCGCAGAGTTCCCAAAGAACACACCAAAGTCGCAGAGTTTTTTTTGCGTTCTTTGCGGTTAAATTATTGCATCAACAATTGTAATTTTTATCTCTTTTTTTTCCAAAAAAATGCTCTTTTTTTATGCCTTTTCGCATTGTTTTTTATAAGACACTGATTATCTTATTTTTATTTTTTCATTTTTTTTATTTTTAATAGAGTTATGTGTTAAAAAAAAGTATATCTTTACAACGTAAAAATAACTTAATTTGATAAAAAAATGCTACACACATTTTACATATTGAATCCTGTAATGAATTTTTTAATTCCTTTGCTTCTTCTTTGCTGTGTTGTGTTACCATATAGTGTAGCAAAAAATAAAGAACCTAAAAATAATCTGAAATTTATTTATAGAATAAGTAGTTTTAATCGAAAATACGTACTTATGAAATTTATTGTGGTGAGCTACTGCAATAAAGTGTCCCGATTGCAGTAGTGAGGACTCGGAAGGACAGGAATAAGCACAATCAATTTCCATCAGAGAAGTACTTATTCCTTAACCACTTCCAAGGAGGGAATAAACCCTAAAGTTTATATCTGTCTTTGACAAATTTTGTGCCTGCAAAGGTATAAAAAAAACAGATAGAAAAACATGCAAAAGATAAAAATCAAAAATAAATGTTTAATCGTAAAAAAAAATAAGACATGAATAATAAAATAAAAAATAAATCAATAAAATATATCATCTTATTAGGTATGATGATATATTTTTCACATGTTTCTTATGGAGCATATGACGTAATAGGTCTAGAAAATTGGAATCATTCACTATATATGTCAACAGATGTTGTTATTCACAATGGAGGATGTCTAGTGATTAATGCAGACATTTATTTTTCTCCTTTTTGTACGATAACAGTAGAAATCGGAGGAAAATTATCTGTAAATGGGGCAATTTTAGGATGTACGAATCCGGGAGAATTATGGGGAGGGATAGTAATATTAGGCAATAAAGGATTAAGTCAAAATGGAGCCAACCAAGGAATAGTAGAACTTAATAATACAGTAATTGAAAATGCAATTTGTGGCGTTTTGGTAGGGAGAAAATATCTTGAAACACGAAATAATGGAGTAGCAGTAACTTTTATTGACGGTGGCGGAGTGCTTACTGCTGTGAATACTACTTTTATTAATAATATTGAAGCTGTACATTTTAATCCCTACGTTCATAGAAATTCCTATAACTATAATGAAGTGAATAATTATAGTTCATTTACAAATTGTGATTTTTTTCTTGATAACAATGCGCGTTTTTTGCCAAGTCGAGAAGCTATGGTCTATTTAACAGGAGTAAGAGGAGTTAAGTTTTATGGATGTAATTTTCACTGTTCAAATGCATTAACAAATACAATAGGTATATATGCTAATGATGCAGGTTTTATGTTAAATACAACCGAAGTATATGGTATATTTCAAACACCTTTTTATACTAATCCTTGTAGTTTTAGTGGATTGAAATATGGCATCTATATTACTTGTCCTAATTCAAAACAGATAACAATTCTTAATACTAATTTTTTGAATAACTATCACGCTATTGAAGGTAATTCGGCAAATAATATAAGAATTGAATCATGTAATATTAATGGTTCAAATGAGGGAATATACAATCTTGGATTGTCGCATACTGCGGGATATAAGGTTGAAAATAATACATTTGATGGAGGATTTATTGGATTTTATTTAGTAGGAAAGAATCCTAATAATGAATATGTTAAATATAATACTTTTCAGAATATTGATTGTCAGGCTATTTTAATTCGAGGTTATCATAGTGTTGATGAGCCTTATACACAAGGTTTAAAAATATTATGTAATAAGTTTGATAATAATAATTATGATATATATATCAATAACGGAAGTTCAATAAGAAAATTTCAAGGTGAATTAAAGGGGCATAAAGCGGGAAATCATTTCGGACCAAATATTTCAGCTTTTAATATATTTAATCATGCGTTAAATCCAGAGTTAACATATTGTTTTGACGGTACAGTACAATATGAAAGCCCACAAGTTATTTCATCTAATATTAATCTTCATGATAAAGCTAAATTATGTACTTGTATTGGTGTTGGATATTTAGGCACCGCTTATTATGAAAATCCATGGATTGTTCCGGATAAACCTTGGATTAATGATAAATTTGAAGAGGTACGCGATCAATACAGCATCTTATTATATGAATACAATCAGAATTATGCTTCTACTATTATTGACTGGGATGCATATATGAATGGAAATCTTTCATATCAACAACAAGTAGATGATTATTTTGAACTATCATTACTTAAAGATACAATGACTTTATTGTGTCAATATTCAATTCAAATACTACTTTCAGAAGATGAATTAAATAAATCGGAATTTAAATTATGGCTTTCGAGATACGATGCTCCTAATATGGATTTTCTTTTGGCAGAGTGTTATTTAGACGAAGATAGCATAATTGAAATGAATAATATATTAGATACAATGTTAGTGAAATACTCAAGTTATTCTTTTAATGAAATTTCAAATTATAAAACATGTTTAAATTATTTATCCGTATGGAATTTTGATAATAATGATACGGTTTTTATAACGAATGCTGCCTTAGATTCCTTAAATCAAATAGCTTCAGGGACTGAAATCGCAGCTCTTTTGGCTAAGAGTATTTTAGCAAGAATTACAGGAGATATGCCTATATCTAATAGTAATTGGCCTTGCCCTACTCAAAGTCCAGAGAATGCTCCCTTGAATATAAAGAATATGGTTGATGATAGTAAAATTACCATTTCTCCCAATCCGACTACTGATAAATTTAATTTGCATGCAAATGGAAATAATAGCATTACAAGAATTTTGATTTACGATATATATGGAAAACGAATTTTATCAAAAGAAATTAATGCTAATAAAATGCATGTTGATGTTAGTGAATATAGTAAAGGCATTTATTTTATCAACTGTATCATGAATGATGGAGCGTCTGTAATAAAAAAAATAATTAAAAAATAATATTAATCTAAAAACAAAAACATCATGAAACATTTCACTTTTTTATCAATTATCTTAAGCGTAGTTATGAGTTTGGAGGCTCAAAATTATGTGAATTTACGTTTTACTTCCAAAATGCAAGGCGGAGATTATCAAGTATTAGACAGTGTTAAAGTAATGAATCTAACACGGGGCTGGGAGGAAATGCTCTATTATCCGGATACGACTTTGCAAATGACCAATAGCACGGGAATTGTAGAAGTACAAACACAAGGAAATGCATTGTTGCAAAATATTCCCAATCCTTTTAAGTTTAGTACGGAAGTAAGCATCCGATTGCAAGCATCGGACAACATATCATTGGTTTTGTATGATATGAGCGGTAAACAATGTGCGGCATATTCGGCATTTTTAGCGGCAGGACAACATAGCTTTAACCTAAAGGTAGGCGCTGCACAAGCATATATATTGAGTTTGCAAACCTCAGTTGGGAAGCAAAGCATTACCGTATTGGCAAGCGAAAACGGAAATGCTTTTCAAATAAGCCATACGAACTACCTACCTCAAACCGATGAAAAACCCATACAAAAAGCCTATACGGACAAAGAATTTCAAACAGGCGATAACATGAAATTTACTGGGTATACAACCTATGACAGTACCAAAAAAACCCATCAACTAAGTGTATCGCAAGGGGGAGAAGATGCGGACTATACTTTTCTGTTTGCCATTGGTTATGCGGTGGGCGATGTGTATTATAACGAAAGCGGAACAGCGGATGGTATTGTTTGTTGGATAGCCGATACGGTATTTATTGATAACGGGAAATATTACGGTTTATACGGAAAAATGATTTCATTGGACCAGCCCGGAAAACAACAGGATGGTTATTATGGAATAATGTATGCTCGAAGTGACGGTCCTACGTATGCCTATGATAGTATTGATGGTAGAGTAAATACGGCACTTCACATGGCTTTGCGTTCCGATACTTCTAATTATCCATTTAAAGAGCGTATACAAGCCGCTAAATGGTGTACCGATAAGGGCGAAGGATGGTATTTTCCGGCTAAATGTGAAATGTATAATGTGTTTCAGAATGTTGATTTGTTAAATGAAGCATTAGCGGGAATAGGAGGTGAATTGTTTTTTACGGAATATGGTGAAGTAACTAATATTTATTGGACTTCTACTGAAATAAACGAAGAAGTTGTGTATCGTACAGCATTTTCTTACCATTTTTCTAATGGAAAAATCAAAGGACAACATTCACCTCTTTATTCTCGTCAACATGTTCGTGCTATGAAATGGTTTAATGAACCGGAAGATTAAAAAACAATTAATTATTTATAATTTTATATCATGAAAAAATTAATTTTATTCAGTTTTATTTCCTTACTGACAGGAAAATTAATGGCTGCAGGTTTTACAATAAGTCCTGCACCTTGGTGTACTTCTTCAACAATCACTTTTACAGATACAACAACCGAGAAAACAGTAATTGATTGGTTGTGGTATTTTGGTGATGATTCTACTTTTAGCGGTGCTGCAATAGCTACACATACGTATCTTAATTCCGGAACTTATGTAGTATCATGCAAATTGACCTATTCGGATAACTCTACCGATTCTATCAGCCAAGAGATTACAGTGTTTGGTATTTATGCTGATTTTACTGCTGAGAATACGTATAAAGCTTGTCCCGAAATGCGATGTAAATTTTCAGATGCATCAATCGGTGATAGCTTAATGTATCAATGGAATTTTGGCGATACCTTGCAGTATGAAACAAATATTTCAACGGATAAAGACCCCTCTCATCTCTATGCCTTTGCCGGCCATTATGATGTAACACTCATTGTTAGCGACAAAAACGGATGCAGTGATACCATGGTAAAAGAAAACTATATTCATGTAGGCGGACCTTATGGAAAATTTTATTTTGATACACTTTCGGGCTATATTCCTTTGAAAGTATTTTTTAGTTTTGATGTTGATCCTGCAAATACAGATACATTATTGCTTTTCTATGGAGATGGTACACACGATATGACTACTTTTATTGGGGCACCTATCGCACATACTTATATTAAACCGGGCAAATACGCTCCATATATGTGTTTGATTAAGTGGGATTACGATAGTCTTAGTCATCAAATAGAAAAATGTATGACTTGTTTTAGGAGTACGGATTCTATTGTTATCCATAATATAAATGATATACGTTCCATAAATCAGGAAGGAAAGTTGCAAATATATCCCAATCCCTCTCAACATCAATTCATCCTTAATAACGGTCAAGAATTAATGCAAGAAGTAGCTCTTTATGATGTCATGGGTAAAAAAATAAGGTATCTTACCGTAAACGCTTTTTCAACAACAGTAGATGTAAGTGATTTGCCCAATGGAATTTATGTGGTAAAAATCAACACGGCAGGCGAGGTACTTGTGCGGAAAGTGCAGGTGGTGAAATAAGTGGAAATAACTTATCCTGAAAAAAGTCGATATATTTAAATTTATAGGCGGAATTCTTTGCGATTAAATCATGAAACGATGGATTGTTATTATTTTGATTATTAACTTTAGTTGGATTCAATATTCAAATGCACAAATTAATTCTATTAATAATAGATGGACTATTAATTGTAGTTATTCTTTATATCCTACATATGAAACGACGATGCCATTTATAGAATCAACAAAGAATCAGAATATAAATACACAAAGGCATAAGCTCAGATCAAATTTTCGATTGAATGTTAATTGTGGAATTTTATACTGTTTGGAAATAGGAACTTATATGGGTTTTATGCATTATCCCGCTGAAAAAGTAATATCATTTTATCATATAACTCTTGATTCATTACATTATATGGTAAGATTAAATACTGAAAAATCACAAAAATTAGCTCCTACATTTGGTGTAAATATAAATTTGCATATACTTCCTTTTATAAAAACCGACACAAAATTCAAATGGGATTTATATGTAAGTGCCAAATATGGAGGGTGTTATTTTATTAGTTATAAAAATGGTTATTCAATTCCAATTTCTTCAATCCATTACCATAAAGATGAATTATATCCGTATCGTCATGAATATGGAATAGGTATAGGAGGGAGTGTATATTTTTGGAATTTAGTAGGACTGAACATGGAATTTTCTTTTGGGCAATTTTCTTATTGGCCACGTATATTTTCTAAGAATTTTAACCTTAGAGGCGGAATTGTATTTAAGTTTAATACAAATCAAAAAAGAGGTGAGCTGAAAACTTCCTTGTAGCATAAAAAATCAGAGCTGATTCCAAATAATGGATTCAGCTTTTTTTTTCGCACTTTTCGACAGTATTATTATAAGAAAAGTTTTGTTTTTTTTATGAAAATTTAATAAGCGGAATTGAGTTAATGAGTTGTTGTGTATAAGCTGTTTGAGGATGAGTATACAAATCGTCGGCTGTATTTAGTTCTACTATTTTCCCGTTTTTCATTACCATAATGCGATGCGACATAAATTTCACTACCGAAAGGTCGTGAGAAATAAAGAGATAAGTGAGTTTAAACTCATCTTTTAACTTATTCAGCAGGTTAAGTATTTGTGCTTGTACCGATACGTCTAATGCTGAGACGGATTCATCGCAAACAATAATTTTGGGTTGTAGTGCCAAGGCACGTGCAATACTGATGCGTTGTCGTTGCCCTCCCGAAAATTCGTGTGGGTAATGGTGAAAATGTTTTTCTTCCAAATCGACGCGTTGAAGTAATTCCATTACTTTTTCTTTTCGTTCTTGGTCGCTCTTGCCTATTTTGTGCAATTTCATAGGCTCCATAATGGCTTCTCCTACCATATAACGCGGATTAAGAGAAGCATAAGGGTCTTGAAAAATAATTTGAAGGTCTTTTCGTAGAGAACGCATTTGCCGTGAACTCAATGTGCTTATGTTTTTTCCTTGGTAAATAATTCTTCCGTTTTGTGTTTCGATAAGGCGTAAAATACTCCTTCCTAAAGTTGTTTTTCCACAGCCCGATTCTCCGACTAAACCCAATGTTTCTCCTTCATAAAGCTGAAAGCTAATATTGTCTAAAGCGTAGAAATAGTCACGAGGTCGAAAGATTTTTTTGGGAAGCGGGTATTTTTTTGTTAAATCCGTTACTTCTAAAATAGGATTTGAGGATAGTATTTTATTGCTTTCGGATTTCCATTCCGATTGTGTGATTATTTTTTCTTCAAAATGATGGTCTTTCGATTCAAGTATTTGACGAATAGTTGGAAGTATTTTTAATCGTTTTTCTAAAGGAACTCTACAGGCTAACAATCCTTTGGTATAGGGATGTTGCGGTTGAGTAAAAACGGTTTTCACATCGCCTTCTTCTACTTTTTCTCCCTTATACATAACCACAATGTGGTGGGCAATCTTGGCAACGACACCTAAATCGTGAGTGATGAAAATAATACTGATACCGTGTTTTTTTTGTAAATCGAGTAAGAGTTCCAATATGTCTTTTTGAACGGTAACGTCAAGAGCTGTAGTAGGCTCATCGGCGATTAAGATGTCCGGATTACAGCTGATAGCCATTGCTATCATGACACGCTGTTTTTGTCCTCCCGATATTTCGTGGGGATAGGCTTTGTAAATTTTTTCGGGATGGGGTAGGCGTACTTCTTCCAAAAGACGAAGCGTTTGTCGGCGAGCTTTTGTTTTTGTTAATCCTAAATGCAATTGCAGAGCTTCTTCGATTTGTCTACCGCAACGCATAGAGGGATTGAGCGATGTCATAGGTTCTTGGAATATCATCGCAATACGATTCCCTCTAAAAGAACGCATTTGTTTATTGTTGAGTTTCAATATCGAATGAGTAGTACCGTCGATATGTAAATTAATTTCACCAGCATAAATAGCTCCTTGCAGTAGACGCATAATGCTGAGTGCCGTTACCGATTTTCCCGACCCAGATTCGCCTACTATACCCAAGGTGGTGCCTTTTATAAGATTGAACGAAAGCCGATTGACCACTCTGACGGAAGAAGATTCGGCTTTGAAGTCAATACAAAGATTGTTTATGGACAGTATGTTTTTGTTTTCAATCTTCATAATCGTCATCCTTTTTTTTAGGTGTGGGCTTATAAAAATCGGGCATAAAAATATCGTTTTTGTCTTTTGGACGATATTGGTTGAGCCAAATAAAATCTTTCAGCAATATTTCTTTTTTTTCAGTTTCTGGAGTCATATCTCCTTTTACTTTTTCGTAAAAAGTGATGCTCGAAACTTCGTTGTCAACAAAATAAATACGCATTTGTTTAGCAGTTGTGCTGTTGATTCCTATTAGTTCTTCAATTTCATCTAAAACATAGTACAAACATTCGGCTTTGTCGTCAACAAACACATTATCAATTTGATTATCTTTAAAATAAATAAACATATCCACACCTTTTATCTGATTAAATTTGCGTTCTAAAAACACATCTTCGCATATAAAAGAGTTGTTGATTAAGTGCATTTCTTTTATCTTTCGATTTTCAATAAATAGACGAATGGTGTCGGCGAGTGTTTGATTTTTTTCAAACCATACCAAAGGATTGGTAAACATAGTGATAATAGAATCTTCTGCCCAATAGACCAAGGAGTCGCAAGAGCCTTGAATATCATTTCTATAAAACAGCGTTTTATGGTATGCCGAAACAGTTTTTACTTCTTGTGCGCTATCCAATACCGCCCATAAAGTATCGGCATGAATAAATAGACTATCGGTATTTTCTATAAGAATAGCTACGGCGCTATCCGTAATATAGGCATAGCCTTTTTCTTTGCTGTAATCAGCATAATTTCCTAAGATAACGGCATTTTCTACAGAATCGAAAATAATGATGTTCCGATAGCCTTTTCCTATTTCATTTTTCTTATCGTACCAAATAATGTCAGCATTGATTTGCTGATTTTTAGTGTTGATTTGGGTGTTTTTTTGAAACTGATATACGTCGTTATCAGTGTCATACCACCCATCTTCACAATAAATAGTGTTTTCGTCCGAATAAATATGAGTAGGACTCAAAAAATAGGCTGTTTTTTTTTGCGTATTGTATTTGAGCGTATCGGTTTCGACAGTATAGTCGGGAGTTGTTAATACAACATTGTATTTAAAATAAACGTCTTTGCTGTTCGTATAATACCAACCTTGTTGACTGACAAGCGTATTGCTATCGTTGACTATTTTTCCATAGTCGTCGTAAAAACCGTAATTTTCGTTTCTCATATAGGTCAATTTGTTGGTATACAATATGCTATATTCGTCTGAAAGTATAACGTCTTCTTCTATGGTTAAAATTTTGGTATTTCCATCGTAAACTAAATATTTTCCGTAGAGATGTACCGTATCGTTGATATGGATAATCAATTCTTTTCCAAAGGCTTCAATGACATTTGATTTTTCATTATAAAAGGCAGTGTCGGCATAACAAATAGCACCTTCATGTGTAAAAACAACATTTCCGGTTAAAATCTGAATGTCGGGATGGAGAGAGGCATCGTAACGGAGAATATCGGCTGTGCATTCAATTCGTTTTCCTTTTGGTTTGTTTTGAGAAAAAGATGTTTGAATCATCATCCAACAAATCAATAATATCCAATAAAAACGGAGGGAATATATTTTCATTATTCGTAATTAGTTAATCTCTTTCCAAAATGAAAAGCAATGAATCCTGTAATAAAGAAATACTTATCGTTAGATGATGCCATTAGTTTTACAGCAGGAAAATAAATATCGGTATTGAGACCAAAATCTAAAGCCATAATATGGGAGTCTTCGGAGCTGAAATCGAACGAAAATCCTGTTTTGAGGTATAATCCCGGATGAATCTTTGTCTTAGCAAGTCCTTTGGTAAAAGAAGCGCTGCTATAAATGTTGGACAAATCATGTATTTCAGGATTATAGCGTTCTGTTTTAATAGTATAATCTGAATTTTCGATGTATATAATTTGAAGATAAATCGGAACGGCAATGCCAATGGAAACACCTCCGTACAAAAAATAACCTGTGCTTATTCCACCCCAATAAGGTTTGGTGTTGATGATACGTGTAAATCCATATCCTACACGTGGTTGTATAAAATAATTAAGTTTCCCATAAACAAAACTTTTGTTTTCGAGATCATAAATCATGTAGTTGATTCTGGCACGTTGTTCTTTTATGTGTTTATAATAAGTAAGTTCAATGTCTATTCCTGATTTGTAGTGTATGTTATGTTGTTTCCCAATGCGTGCTCCTATTCCTAATCCATTAGTGTGCATAGAGGCATAAATATCCCATTCTTTTTTTCGAACGGATAGGATTTCTGCATCTCCTACGTTGATATCTTGAGAATAAGTAGGAGCAATAAATATAATAGTAAGTACAAATAAAAAAAATGTCTTCTTCATAAGCTATAATGATAAGACATTAGTTAATAAATCAATATTATACTTTGCTACTTTGAGTTGTTTCTATCTGTAAATCAGTGTATGCAGGACAGCGTTCATAGGTGTTGCAAGCTAAAAAGAGAAACAAAAAACTTAAAGCAATCGTCGTTAAAAAAATCAGTTTTTTCATGTCAAAAATATTATTTTATTGTTGTATTGATTTAATAAACATAATGTGTTGTTTTTTACAAAAATCAACAATGCAAAGATATAAAAAATATTGTAATGATTATAAATACTTAAAATTTTTTAAAAAAATTGTTTATATTTGCAAATATAAAATATAAAAAATTAAGTCATTCATTTTGAGTAAATAAAAGAGAATGCTAAAAATTTAAAACCTAATATCTTTAATAAAAAATGGAAAAAATAAATCCGAACATCGAAGAAAGTTGGAAAAAAGTGTTATCGTCTGAGTTTTTGTCGCCTTATTTTAGTCAATTAAAACGGTTTTTGTTAGAAGAAAAACGGCAGTACACTGTTTTCCCTCCGGGGAAGATGATATTTAATGCGTTTTATTGTACTCCCTTCGATCGTGTAAAAGTTGTTTTATTAGGACAAGATCCTTATCACGGTTTCGGTCAGGCTCATGGTTTATGTTTTTCCGTTCCCGACGGGGTGCCTCATCCTAAGTCGTTGGTTAATATTTTTAAAGAATTAGAGCAAGATGTGCAAGTTGCTATTCCAAAGAGTGGAAATTTAGAAAAATGGGCAAAACAAGGGATGTTGTTGCTCAATGCTACTTTGACTGTAAGAGCTCATCAGGCCGGCTCTCATCAAAACAGAGGCTGGGAACAATTTACCGATGCTGTTATTCGTGCGATTTCGGAAAAAAAAGAAAATGTCGTTTTTCTTTTATGGGGAAATTATGCTCAAGCAAAAGAAGTACTGATAGATACAAGTAAACACTTAGTACTCAAAACAGTTCATCCTTCACCTTTGTCCGCTTCGAGAGGGTTTTTTGGCTGTCGACATTTTTCAAAAACAAACGCTTATCTTTTACAAACAGGACAACAACCTATTGATTGGGATTTAACAACATAAAAAATAAGTGGATAATGGCTAAAACAGATGTTTTCGGTTTTTTTAAACCAACAACTTTTACATTAAAACAGGTAAAACCCAAATTATCTTATTTTGCAATTTTACTGTTAAGAACGGAATTGACGGAATTAGAATTACTTATCAAATTACAACAAGAATGTAATTATTTATTCAGCGTTTCACCGCATTATCTGCCTATTAATTGTATAGGTAAACGTTTGTTTCGTTTTCCCGTGTATTTAGATAGTGAAGAGATTGAGAAAGATATGCTGCTTATTATTAAAAATCACGCTATTGAAAATAATGATTGTCAATTAATAGCCTATGACGACAAAGGAATATTTCAATTGGTAGAGAAACAACAGAAATTAAAAATCCAGCAATTAAGCCTTCAGTTAGAAGATGAAAATGAGGAAGATGACAGTTTTATGGATGTTGAAGGCGAGTTGGAAAGATGGAAAGAAATGAAGCGGAAGTTGAAAGAAAAAAGTTTGCATTCTTTGGGAAGGATTGATTTTGTTATTCCTATCAGCGTTTATATCTATGAGCATTTTTTAGGTTTATTGAACTCATTGTATCTTATTTCTGAGATACAATATTGCTATAAAGAGGCTTCGGCTTTAGAAAATTTCGATGATTTTTATTATTATCTTACGATGTACAAAGATAATATTTTACAAGAAAAAGAACAAAAAAGAAAAGAGGATATAGAAATATTTAAGATGAATAATGAAATCTTTATTTGATGTTCTTCCACTTAAAAGTATTGATTAAGTGCAATATATCTTCTTTTATGTATTGAATAACAGGCTGTAAAGAATCGTTGTTGGGGGTGTGATTAAAATAGAGTGCCGCTCTGAAAAAATGAGATTCTTTGTCGGTTAGCCAAAATTGGTAAGGCGAAGCAACATCGGTTCCTATAATATCGTAAGAAATTCCGTAAACTTTATTGATTGTGTCGTATACGTGATACTCAACTATATCGTCTGCTTTTTTGATTTGTCCCGAAACAAAAGTTTTAGAGTCATTAATCAGGGTTTCTATATCATGGTGAACGGGTTTATAGCTGATGTAAATAACGGCGTTAAGTGATGGGTAAATCATATTAGCCCAATAAGGTTCAGCGTTTTCACTTTGATCGGGTAATATAACAGCCATGCTTGCATATTCGAATTGATAGGGATAGGTAGTATCGAATAAAGTATAATTGTGAGGAGGTAATTCGATGCGATAATAGCCTTTTGGTTTCGGAACATTTACTTCTTCTTGGCAAGAAAAAAAAATACTTCCCACACTTACAATAACGATTAAGAATAAATATTTCATAACGGAAATCAAATTAACACTCTGCGTTTTTTGGAGTTCTGGGGAAAGGTATTACGTCGCGAATATTGGTCATTCCTGTGATGAAAAGCATTAAACGCTCAAATCCTAATCCGAATCCGCTATGAGGAGCAGTACCAAAACGGCGTATATCTAAGTAATAAAATAAAGATGTTTCATCCATATTTCTTTCTTTGATAGCTGATTCTAATTTATGCAAATCGGCTTCTCTTTCAGAGCCACCGATTATTTCGCCAATTTTCGGGAAAAGCACGTCCATAGCCCTGACGGTTTTTCCGTCATCATTTTGCTTCATGTAGAATGCTTTGATGGTTTTTGGGTAATTGGTGATAATAACGGGTTTGTTGAAATGTTTTTCTACTAAATATCGTTCATGTTCCGATTGCAAATCAACACCCCAAGCTACCGGGAATTCAAATTTCTGCTTGGCTTGCAATAAAATGTCAATAGCTTCGGTATAGGTAATACGAACGAAGCTATCGTTAAGAACAGATTGTAAGCGATGGATTAATTCTTTGTCGAACATATCGTTTAGAAACTGTAAATCATCCATGTTGTGTTCTAAAGCGTATCGGACTAAATATTTAATAAAATCTTCGGCTAAATCCATATTGTCATTAATATCGTAAAATGCCATTTCGGGTTCTATCATCCAAAATTCGGACAGATGTCGCGGAGTATTTGAATTTTCGGCACGAAAAGTAGGTCCGAAGGTATAAATATTTCCTAATGCCATGGCACACATTTCACCATTTAACTGTCCCGATACGGTAAGACTTGTGAATTTTCCGAAAAAATCTTGGTGATAATCTATTGCACCGTTTGGCAAGCGAGGAGGATTTTCCATATCGAGTGTGGTTACTTGAAACATTTCACCTGCACCTTCACAATCGGCACCCGTGATGATTGGAGTATGCACATACACAAAACGTTTTTCGTTAAAATAAGCATGTATGGCAAATGCCATTGCATGTCGAAGGCGTAATACACATCCAAAATAATTAGTGCGTGGACGTAAATGAGGAATCTCGCGTAAAAATTCCATACTATGTCCTTTTTTCTGCAAAGGGAATTTTTGAGGGTCGGCTAAACCGAGTATTTCGATTGATTCAGCTTGTATTTCTACTGTTTGTCCTTTTCCCATTGACTCTACTAATTTACCGGTTACTTGAATACAGCTTCCTGTAGTGATTTGTTTGATGATGTTTTCATCAAACGAAGCAAGTTCGGCTACGGCTTGAATGTTGTGAATGGTAGAACCATCGTTTAAAGCGATAAATGCTACAGTGTTACTTCCTCTTTTTGTTCGCACCCAAGCTTTTATGCTGACTGTACTGCCTAAACCGATTTTATCGTATTCTTTGAGAAGATGATATATTTTTATTTTGTCCATTATTATTAAAATTTTATCAATCCTTGACGGTGTTTTATAAGGAAGTCTTCGACTTCTTCAATCCCGATATTTTTTAAAATTATTTTTTTGTTTCTATCTAAAATGAAAATTTTTGGCGATGAGTTAATATCGTAAGCATCTCGAAAATCAATGTTTGCTTTGTTGTTGCCTACGTTAATCCAAGGGAGTTTTTTCTCTGCTAAATAATTTTTCCATTCTACTGAATCGGAGGTTAAACAAACAGCATAAACGTCGAAATTTAGACTGTCTTTTGCACGGTTATAGAGTTCTAATAGTTGTGCAGTTGCAGCTTTGCAATGTCCACAGTCTGTTGCCCAAAAATACATGATGGTATAGTCGGTTGTAAAGTCGTAGTTGGTATGGAATTTTCCATCGACATCGGGCATGATTAACCAGGGTGCGGTTTTTCCCAATAATATAGGTTCTAAAGTATTAGCTCTGTCTATCATTCGTTCAAGTACGGTTTCATCTATCCAAGGGCACAAGCCTTTTTCGTAATAGGTACGTATTAAATGAACAAAAATCGCATCGTGTCCAAGGTATTTGCTTTGTTCGAAACGATTACTTGTGTACCAAATGATGTATTTATATATGTCGTAACTGTTTTTTGATTTTTCGATAAGAATATCTGTGTATTTAATGATGGAATCAACGGAAGGATGAATAACATTCTCGTAATATTGAGCCAATCTAGGAGCAAATACCGGTGTGTAAATCATAGCGTTATCATTGAAGTCGCAATTATCCCAATAATGCTCGGCATAGTATTGGTATTGCCAATTGGAGTCTTGGTATTGTTGAGGTTTTTCATCGGGAACTTCTACTTCTTGTGTCAATTTTTGAGCTTTTGCAAAAAGATTATTGGGGTTTTCTTCAATAAATCGTAACGTATATTGTTGCATAGAATCGTGCGTAATTCTCATTTGTTTTTTTAGCTCATCAATATATTCTTGATTAGGAGAAGTTTTTGCTTGTTCTTCTTTAAATTTTTTGCTGAGATTTCTTCCTTCAATTTGCCAGCCTACCATTTTTCCCGTAAATTGATAAAATAAATCATTTTCAGGAGAATTAATAAATTTTACATTATTAGCAATGTTGTATACGGGAGGTTCTAAATGTTCCGATTGGACGGTAAAAAAGAAAGATGAGTCGACAATGAATTCCATGTATTTTGCATTTGCTTGACTTGCAAGAATGTAGACGCCTCTTTTTAAGGTGTCACTTCCTTGAAAAACAAATGTATAGGGATTTTTTTTCAGAGGACGTAGAGAGTCGCGAAGATACGTGTGGTTGCCGTAGTAATTGGCAATGTATAAGATACTATCCGGAATACCCGGAAGTTGAAATGTGATTTGATAGTTTAACGCTTTTTTAGATTTAGAAGTTGTTTTTTTTTGGGCAAATGTTGAAAAAGGCAAGCTGCAAATTATCAGAAAGTTAATTAAAATGACGAATTGCTTCATTGTTATATTTTTAATGTTATTCATTATAGTCGTTATCATTGTCATTATCGTTGCCTATAAAAATTAAATTATTCCTTCTCTTATGATGTCGTGAAGGTGTATAACTCCTATATAATGTTTGTTATTATCTATAACAAGTAAATTGGTTATATTGTTTGTACGCATAATCTCTAAAGCTTTTACTGCCATTTCATCTTCATAAATTATTTTGGGAGTAGGACACATAATAGTTTTAGCTGTAATGGTTTGTATGTCGTGAGAAGATTGCAACATACGACGTAAATCGCCATCGGTTATGATACCTGCAATGTTGTTTTCTTCGTCAAGAACAGCTGTAACGCCCAATCGTTTAGAAGAAATTTCGTAAATGATAGTGTTGAGATTATCCGTAAGTTTTACCTGTGGTTTTTCGTTTTGTTTGCATAAAGCGGCTACTTTTAGATATAATTTTTTTCCTAAAACGCCTCCCGGATGTATGCGAGCAAAGTCGGCTGCCGAAAATCCGCGCATGGCAATCAAGCAAACAGCCATTGCATTTCCTATTACCAATTGTGCAGTAGAGCTTGCCGTAGGTGCTAAATTGTTGGGACAGGATTCTTTAGCAACGCTACAGTTTAAGACAAAGTCGGCATGTTGAGCTAAATAAGATTCGGTATTGCCTACCATAGCAATTACTTTGTTTCCCATCATTTTAATCATAGGAATGAGCAATTTTATTTCCGGAGTTTCTCCGCTTTTCGATAGGCACATAACAATGTCGTACGGTTGAATAATGCCTAAATCACCGTGAATCGCATCGGCAGCATGCATAAAAATAGAAGGTGTACCTGTTGAGTTAAAGGTAGCTACAATTTTTTGAGCAATAATGGCACTTTTTCCAATACCGGTAATAATGACTCTTCCTTCGTTATCATTAAAAATTTCATGTATGCAGGCTTCAAAATCATCATCAATAAGATATTGTAAGTTTTCAATTGCTCTTGTTTCTTGTGCAATGCTTTGAATTGCTGTCTCTTTTATGTTAACTTCTTGTTTCAATCTGCTTTTTATTTATAGTTTGCAAAAATACATCATTTTTTTTGTTTTTTCTGAAATTATTCCGCCTTTTTTTAGAACTGATAAGAAAAGTGAAATTGTAAAAAATTATTGCGTAATCCTTTGATGAGTTGAGGACGTGTATCATGACTAATGCCTATGGGAGTCAATGAATAACCGTATCGAAAAGATAATCCGTAATGTTCTTTGATAAGATAAGTGAGTCCTGCTAATGCTCCAAGCTCAAAAAATTTAAATTTAAAATCATCTTCGCTGTTCCTATCTAAATCGCCATAAATTCCATACACTTTTTTATCGACTAATAAATTGAACGACAATCCGGCAGTAGCCGATAAATTTTTAACAAACATATAGTTATATAAAACGGGCATTTCGATTTGATGCAGAGAAATACGTGATTTGTTTAAGGTGCCATCAGGAAATTTCTCTTGCGATTTGCTTCCTTTTTGAGCATAATTTATTTCAAGTTGTATGCTCATAGTTTCATCGTGAAAGGGAAAGGCTGCAAAAGCTCCTGTAAATAAACCGAGTTTGTTGTATCTGCCTTTAAAATCTCCATCTACTTGTGTGCCAAGTATTCCCAAATGCAATCCTCCCTTAAATTTTTGAGAATAAGAGCTGACGATGATGCTAAAACTGCATAAAAGTAAAACTAAGATTTTTTTTATCATTGTTTATTTAGGATTTAAGGTAATAAAAGGAACTAATATTTCTTCCATTGAGATACCGCCGTGCTGAAACGAATTTTTGAAATAATTCACATAGTGATTGTAATTATTGGGATAAGCAAAGAAACTATCGTTGTAGGCAAAGACGTATTTGGAGGTTATATTTAGACGTGGAAGATAATTTTCAAGAGGATTGTTAATAACAAATACTTCTTTTTCGTTTACGTTCAAATTTTTACCTACTTTATATCGTAAGTTGGTATTTGTTTCTTTATCGCCTATGATGCGTATAGGATTCTTGATACGAATAGAACCGTGGTCGGTTGTTAAACAGATACGTACTTTTTTCTCTGCCAAATATTGTATCATTTCGAAAAGGGGAGAATGTTCGAACCAAGTAGCTGTTACAGAGCGATAAGATATTTCGTCTTTGGCTAATTCTCTGACAATATCAATATCGGTATGGGCATGAGAAAACATATCAACGAAGTTGTAAATAATTACATTTAAATTATTATTAAGAAGGGACGATAAACGGTCGTTGAGTTTTTTTGCAAAATCAAGATTCAAGACTTTTGAGTAAGAATGTTTGATTTTTATTCCGTAACGTCGTAAGTATTCGCTTAGTAAATCATTTTCATAGTCGTTTTTATTTCCTTCGTCGGTTTCGTTGAGCCATAAGTCGGGATATTTTTTTTCGATTTCAGAAGGTAGAAGTCCTGCAAAAAGCGAATTTCGTGCATATTGAGTGGCAGTAGGAAGAATGCTGTAATAAATTTCGTCTTTTTCGGAACGATAATAATCGCTCAGCAGTTTCTCGATTGTTTTCCATTGGTCGTAGCGTAAATTATCAATAACTATCAGAAAAGTATTTTGATTTTGAGTAACTTCTTTAAAAAGTCGTTCTTTTAAGATGGTGTGCGACATAAGGGGTTTGTCCGTATCTTTTCCTGTTATCCAGTTTTGATAGTTTTTAATGATAAATTTGCTAAAACCGATATTGGCTTCTTCTTTTTGTGTTTGTAAAATGTCAATGATATTGCTGTCGGTGCTTTTTTCTAATTCTAATTCCCAAAAAACCAATTCTTTGTATATTTCCGTCCATTCTTCATGCGTATTGGCATTCATAATTTTCATGCTAATATTGCGAAAAGACTGTTGGTAATCGGCAGAACTTTTTTCGGTAACAATGCGTTTTTGGTCGGTATGTTTTTTCAGACAATGTAAAATTTGATTGGGATTTACAGGTTTGATAAGATAATCTTTGATGTTGGAGCCTATGGCTTCGTCCATGATTTGTTCTTCCTCACTCTTGGTAATCATAACGATAGGAATAGGGGGGAATTTACTTTTTATTAGCGAAATAGTCTCTAAACCGGAAAGACCGGGCATGTTTTCGTCAAGAAAAACAATATCTACGGCATGTTTTTCCAATTCATCCAATGCTTCGTTGCCACTTTTTACGGGAATAACGGTATAACCTTTATTTTCTAAGAAAATAATATGAGGTTTCAATAAATTTATTTCGTCATCAGCCCATAATATCTGAATTTTATTCGACATCTTTTGTTTTCTTTTTGAGTTTACTAATTAACAAACGAGAGTTTTAAGTGTTTAGTATATTCGTTTTTTACCTTCATTATTTATGCAAACGCTAACTAATAAAAATATTGTTCCTTTGTTTTTATTGTACAATAGATAATTCTTGTTTTCGTTACATTATAGATTTATAACAACAAATAAATGAAAAAAGTAGATAGTTTTATTCTAAAATATTATATAGGTCCTTTTTTGATAACCTTTTTTGTTGTTGTATTCGTTTTTTTGATGCAATTTTTCTGGAAATATGTAGATGAGATGGTGGGTAAAGGGTTGGAAATAACAACTTTAATTCAATTGTTAGTGTATATGTCGTTTACATTTTTTCCTATGGCTCTTCCGCTTGCCATTCTGTTGTCGTCTTTAATGCTGTTTGGCAATATGGGCGAACGCTATGAGTTAACTGCATTAAAATCAGCGGGAATCCCTTTACATCGTATTATGAGGTCGCTTATTATATTTACCGTTATTTGTGCCGCTTTCGGTTTTTTTATTGCTAATAATTTGGTGCCTATCGCTAATTTAAAAGCAAAAACTTTATTGATGGACATACGTCAGCAGAAGCCGGCTTTAAGTATAGACGAAGGTATTTTTTACAATGAAATAGATAATTATATCATACGCATAGGAAAAAAAGAAAGTGATAATCAAACCATTCATGATGTGCTTATTTATGACCACACTCGAATTAATAATTATACGACATTGACTTATGCGAAAACGGGAAAAATGTTTATGTCGAAAGACAAGCGTTTTTTGGTTTTTCATTTGAAAGACGGATTTATTTACGATGAAAATTTCAGGTATTCGGAAGAAAGAAAAACCAAAAAAGCACATGAAATATCTTTATTGCGAGGCACTTTCAAAGAGCAACAAATGTGTTTTGATTTGTCGTCTTTTGCTTTACAACGAACCGATGAAGACCTCTATAAAGACAGTTACGAGATGTTGAATGTTAATCAATTAGATACAATGATTGATACGATGAGACATAAAATACAAAAAGGAAAAGAAGCGATAGGGAGTAATTTGTTAAGCTCAATGAAGAATTTTTATCCCAAATACAATGATACGATAGCTCAACTTGCGGATGAGGTGCCGTTGATAGTGAAACACTTTACTGCTGCCGATACATTGAGTATGCACCAATATGCTTTGCAAAATGCAAGGGAACATAAAAGTACTGTTGAATTTAATTATATGGATTATAATTCTCAAAACAAACTTTTATGGCGTTATGAAATAGAATGGCACCGCAAATATGCTTTGTCGGTGGCTTGTTTGTTGCTGTTTTTTATCGGAGCGCCGCTTGGTGCCATCATACGTAAAGGAGGAATAGGAATTCCGTTGACAACCTGTATTTTAATCTTTGTTTTTTATTGGGTAATTTCTACTATCGGCGAGCGTATGTCGCGTTTGGGAATAATAACGACATCGGTCGGAATGTGGATAGCTTCCTTTATATTATTGATTTTGGGAATATTTTTAGTCTATAAAGCATCGAAAGAATCGCGTTTGTTGGATATGGAAATTTGGATGAAACAATTGGATAGAATTAAAAACATCGGACTCGTTTTTAAAAATCGTAAAAAATGAGAATTTTACAGCTTTGCAATAAATCCCCTTATCCACCGGTAGAAGGAGGACCTATTGCCATGCATGCCTTGAGCCGAATGTTTCTGAAAAACAATTACAAATTGAAAATTCTTGCCTTCAACAGCAATAAGCAAAGTGTGTCTTTAGCGGATGTTCCGGAGGAATATAAAAAAGAGACGGCGATAGAGTTGATAGATATTGATTTGAAGATAAAACCATTACAAGCAATCTATTGCCTTTTGACGAATCGTTCCTTGCATATACAACGTTTTATTTCTAAAAAGTTTTCCGTCCGATTAAAAGAAATCCTTACAACTTCCGATTACGATGTTGTTTGTTTAGAAAGTCTTTATGTTGCACCTTATATTTCGTTGATACGCAAATATTCAAATGCAAAAATATTTTTACGTGCCCATAATGTGGAACATAAAATTTGGGAACGTATTGCCGAGCAAACAAAACCGAGCTTTAAAAAGCATTATCTTCGATTATTAGCCAATCAGCTAAAACGTTACGAGCTAAATGTTTTGCAAAAAACAGATGCTGTTTTTACGATTTCAGCAGTTGACCAAGCTTATTTTGCGGCACAAGGACTTACAATTCCCATTCGTACTTTAGCTTTTGGGATAGATACGGATAAGTTGCCGACAATATCTTGTCCTACAACGGAAATCAATTTGTTTTCATTGGCTTCTATGAATTGGATTCCCAACTTGGAGGGCTTGCAATGGTTTTTAGAAAATGTATGGATGAAAGTTCATGCCGTTCATCCCCAATTAAAACTACGCTTGGCGGGAAGGAATATGCCTGAAACTTGGACTAAAAAAAACTATCCGCAAGTAGAAATAGTAGGCGAGGTAGCTGATGCTTATGAATTTATGCAGTCGAATGGGGTGCTGATAGTTCCTTTGTTTTCGGGTAGCGGCATACGCATAAAAATCATTGAAGCCATGAGTTTAGGAAAAGTGGTTATCACGACTTCTATAGGATTGGAAGGAATTGATGCTGTTGATAAACAGCATGTGTTGATAGCCGATACGGCAGAAGATTTTGTAAAGGCAATTGATTTTTGTTTAACTCATCCTCAGCAAATAACGGCTATAGGGGAAAATGCTGCCGCTTATGTTCGTACACATCATAATGAACGAATAATTGCCGAACAACTGAAGCAATGGATTGAAAAACAGGTGTTTATTTAAATTTTCTATAAAAGGAAAGTAAAATTTCGGCAATAGCACTTAAACGAGAAATAGTGATTTGCGAAAATTGGATTTCATCGGCACCGAAACCTGCGTAAAATCGTGCAAGAGATGATTGATTGGAACCGTTAAAGTCAAGCAGACATGTTGTTCCCGCATGTCGCCGAATAAAATTGTCGATTAAAAAAAACATACTTTTGTTTACATCCGCTTTTCTGCCGGAGAATAAAAAGTAATATTTCCCATTAATAAAAGGGAAAAAAGCAGCTGCACAGAAAGTGTTATGAGCATCTACTACACCGTAAACTTCCAAGTGTCGTTTTTCTTTTAAAGTTGTTAAAATATTGATTAAACGTTTATAATCTTGTTCTTGGTAATTGACCTTATAGAATTTCGTTTGATGATTACGGAAAAGGGTAATGGCTTTTTCGTAAGAAAAATCATGAATGATTGTTAAGCCTTCTTCTTTGGCTTTTTGGCAATTACGTTTATGATTGTGATGGTAGTTTTTTCGGATTTGCTCATAAGGGAATTGACAATCTAATACATAAGTTTTATGTGTTGTAGATAGCCATTCTTTGTTGTCAAACGGCATTTGTTCGTGTAGTACGATGTCAATCCAACGGAATTTGTCGGGAATGGCATTTATCCATCTTGCCAATTCGTCGGATGTAATTTCTTTCCCAAAAACGCCTAAACGCGGAAGGAAGTAAGGAGGATAAATATAATATTTTCCCCATTTTTTTCGATAAGGAAGCGGCATTACAGCCGTATAGTCATCTGCAATTAAGGCATCCCAATTATCACAACTCGCATCTAAATACCACGATAAGGCAAAAGGAGAAGCCGTTGCACGATGAGATTGAACGGCGATATCCCATTTTTCTTTGTCTATTTCATGTTGTTGTAAATAACTAATTGCCATTATTTTATCGAATATTGTATTATTTTTTCGTACAGTGATTTGAAATTGATAGAGCTGTTGTCATGAAAAGAAGAATTATGAAACAGCGTGATTAAATGTCCCTTGTATTTTTTCACTTCGTCAATGCAGTTTTTGATTTTATCCAATATTTCTGCTTCCGACAGTTGTTGCTCAGCTGTTAAAGCATTTTCCATAAAGATAAAAGGATGTAGTTTGAGTGAAGTCGTTTTGTTTTTTTCTAAATCGAAAAAGTAAAATGGGAAACTTGTGCCTGCTCTAAAGCCGATATGATGCACATAGCCCATACTGTAATCGTCTGTTATATTGTTTTTTAATAAATTATCGTAACTTTCGGGAAGACGTAAGCGAATGTAATGCTGACGGTTGGAAGAAACGGGTTGTTCTAAATGTTGTTGCAGATTTTTGATTTCTTTGTTCAAACGTTCACTATTCGAAAATGAAGAAGCATAAGAAGCATGAATGCCTATGGTAGCTTTAGTTGCAAGTTGTCGGATTAAACGGATAAAGTTTTTATTATTGGTTGGGATGTTTTTATCGTAACGACTTCTTTTAGCAAATAAAATAAAAAAATGAGGGGATAATCCGTATGTTTGGTGCAAAGAATCAAGATAATCGTAAGTGTCGAAAGGGTCGGGAAGACGATTGTTGACGACTTGATAACGTAAGCTCATTTCTTTCCATTTCCCTTTTATCAATAGCTTTACAAATCCCATTATCGTTATCCGTCGACTTTTATTTTTGTACAAAAAAGCACTGTCGATATCATAAGTCGGGGTGTATCGAAAACGATGTTTTTTTATGTCTAAATCGGGAAAATGAGACAATAAAGTTTTGCTAAACAAATCTATCCAAGCATCAACAATAGCAGTTGAGAGGAGCTTGTTTTGATAGGCAAAACTGTTTTCGGCTTTGTATCTTTGGTGATTGTCTTTTATGTGAGGAAGATATTCCTCGTAGCGACTAAGAAAATAAAAGCAAGCAGAGAAAATATCAAAAGGAAGTAAAGAGTTGGGATGTCGTGTTTGAAAACAAATAGGGATATCGTTTATCCGACTAAGGCGAAGGTGCTGATTTTCAATAGAAGTTTCAAAAAGTAAAGGGCTTGCTTCAATGAATAAAGCATTGTGAACATATTCATTGGCATAAGCGATTTTATACTTGCCGTCAATGGCATAAAAACTATCTATATTGTCGTACAAAGTATAAGCTATTGCTAATCTTTCATTGAAAATAGTATGAAAAATATAGCGAATGCGTTCGCTTATTTGTGGTACGAAGATGTGTATCATGTTTGAGAACTGAGTAATGCTACTAATTCAGAGACGTTTAAGTTTTGCTGTTTGCCTGTTTGCATATCTTTGACCAATAAACATTGATTTTTGATTTCTTCTTCGCCTATCATCACAACGTAGGGAATATTGTACGTATTAGCATAAGAAAACTGTTTGCCGATTTTTGCTTTCTCAGGATATAGCATAGCACTAATTCCTTTAGAACGAAGCTCTTGGATAATAGGAAGTGCATGATAACTTTCTGTTGTTCCAAAATTAACAAACATAGCTTGTATGCTTTTATTAATGATGTCGGGAAAAGCATTTAATTGAAGAAGTACATCATAAATGCGGTCGGCACCGAAGGAAATGCCTACACCCGGAATATTGGGAATGCCGAAAATACCTGTTAAGTCATCGTATCTGCCACCGCCCGAAAGACTTCCAAAAGCAATGTCTTTGGCTTTCACTTCGATAATGGTGCTAGTGTAGTAATTCAGACCGCGTGCCAAGGTGAGTTCTATTGCCACCTCATTGTTTAGTCGGATATTGGAAAGATAATAAAGAATTTCTTCCACTTCGGCTATGCCTTCCAATCCAATCGGAGAATTGGCTAATATGATTTTCAGCTGATTGATTTTATCTTCATTGCTGCCCGAAATATCAAAAACAGGTTGCAGTTTTTCGATGGATGAATCGCTAATGTTTTTACTTTTCAGTTCTTGTTTCACTTTTTCTAAGCCGATTTTATCCAACTTATCAATTGCTACGGTAATGTCAATAATTTTATCTTCCGCCTGAATATAATGAGCAATGCCGGCTAATATTTTTCGGTTGTTTATTTGAATGATTACATTGATACCGAGACGGGTAAAAATTTCGTCTTCGATTTGTAGCAGTTCTACTTCGTTGAGCATGGATTTGCTTCCGACTACATCCACATCGCATTGGTAAAATTCACGATACCTGCCTTTTTGCGGTTTATCGGCTCGCCAAACAGGCTGAATCTGATAACGCTTAAAAGGAAATGTAATCTCGTTGTAATGCTGAACGATAAAACGAGCAAAGGGAACGGTTAAATCGTAACGCAATCCTTTTTCACACAACAAAGGTGTCAGCTGTTGGCTGTTTTTATTGCCAATATCAACATTGGAAAGGAAATCGCCTGAATTTAAAATTTTAAACAATAATTTATCACCTTCTTCACCGTACTTGCCCATTAAGGTTGAAAGATTTTCCATAGCAGGAGTTTCGATAGGTGTATAGCCGTATTGTTCAAATACTTTTTTGATAATAGAGAAAATATAATTTCTTCTATTCATCTCATAAGGAAGAAAATCGCGGGTTCCTTTTGGAATATTTACTGATATGCTCATCAATTGTTGTTTTTTTTGCAAAAATACATGATTTTTTTTATTCTACGGATACAAATTAGAGAAAAGGGATTAAATCTTTTTTTATAGATTATCATTATTGACCCCATCCGATTTGATCCCACTCTTGTCCTTCATTACCCCACCCCAGCCCTCCCCAAATGGGGAGTGGGTTTGAAATTGTTTGATTTTCAGTTTGTTATTGTTTTATTACGTTATAGTAACTTCGGACGCTGAGGTTCTCGAAGCGTCAATTCGTAATTCGTAATTGTTTATTCGTAATTGTTCATTCTTTTTAACCGCAAAGGACGCAAAGATACTACGCAAAGAACGCAGAGAATTCTGTTCGTAAATTTCTACTAACTATTAATATTTGTGTCAAGTTTTTTCAGATGCGACAACCCCACCCCAGCCCTCTATTACCCCACCCCAACCCTCCCCAAGTGGGGAGGGTGTGATTATCAGTTGGTTGTAAGTTTATTGCGTTGTATATTACATTTAAATTTTATCAGTTTAGAAAAATGGTTATTTATTATAACTATTTGTTCCTCAATCTCCTCCCCCTTGGGGGAGGTCGGGAGGGGTTGGGGGAGATTTAGAGGGGTTAATTAAGAACGCAATGCTCCATTCGTAATTTTTAATTGTCAATTCGTAATTTGTAATTCTAAATTCTACCTTTTTAACCGCAAAGAACGCAAAAAGTTTACGCAAAGGACGCAAAGAAACTCTGCGACCTTTGGGAATCCTTTGGGAACTCTGCGGTAAAAAAACAAAAGAGAGATATGTTTTTTTTATTTTTTTACTATTGAAATCAAATAAAAGTATACTTTTGCAACATAAAAAAATAAAAGTATTAACAAAAAACTGTCCTACTAGAGGGGGACACTTTATAAAATACAATTTTTGTTTATATTAATAATCACATTTACAGGTATTCCAAATGAATAATAAAAAATTTTATATAACAATTAGTCTAATAATTGGCTTAAGTTTTTTAATAGGATGTAAAAAAAGAATCAGTGAAATTAGGGCGTTTGTATCAGGAGATGAATTTACAGAGTATTTAATTCAATTTTCTATAGTTGATACTCTTTACAATGATTCAACGTTAGAATTTATGAAGATTGTAACCAAGAACGGAATACATTATATTGAGGATATTAGAGCCAACAAACTGAATTATGGAGATACCATAGCAAATGGAAGAGTAAGAGTCTTTTTAGATAATGTAAAGATTGGAGAGTTTTATATGATAGATGGAAAATTAGAAGGTACTTGCACGGCATGGTATCCTAGTGGGAGTATTCAGAGTGAATGTCATTACATAAATGGGAAAAGGAATGGATATTATATATTTTGGGATGAAAAGGGAAAAATATTAAATAAAATGAATTTTAAAGATGATGTTCCTTTAGAGGATAATGTAGATAATGTGGGTAGTGTACCACCTTATGCTTTTAAAAAATAAAACGCTAAAAGATAATAAATAAAGCTACTATACAATTTAGTGCTTTTGTTAACAAATACTATGATTTTTTTATTACTTTTGTAAAACCATTTGTGTTTTTAATTACTAATACTGATAGTCATGGTATCACAGCGTAAAAAAGTCAATATGAGACAGAAAAAACAAGAAACGGCATTCACGCCATCCGACGAAAATAAAACAAAGGCATTGTCCTCTATAAAAGAATGGTATTTTTACATAGGGATATTTTTGTTTGCTTTTGTTTTGTATAGCAACACATTTCAGCATCAATGGGCTTTGGACGACACTGTAGTTGTTAGCGACAATATACATGTAAAACAAGGCGTTAAAGGCTACGGCGATATATTGACAACTCACTCTATGCACGGAATAAAATTAAAACCGGAGGCTTATCAGTACCGTCCTGTTTCTTTGTTGGTGTTTGCTACCGAGTGGCAAATTTCGCCCGATAATCCGCATTTTCACCATATCTTGAATGTGTTATGGTATGCAGTGAGTTTAGTGCTGCTTTTTATTGTGTTACGTAAAATGTTTGTAAAGCAACATCCGTTGCTTCCATTGATTATCACGATTTTATATGCTGCCCATCCTTTGCATACGGAGGTAGTTGCCAACATCAAAGGGAGAGACGATATTTTATTGCTCTTTTTTATATTGGCTACTTTATGGTTTGCTTTTCAATATATTGATAAACAGAAGCCTATTTTCTTATTAGGAGTGTTTTTATCGTTTCTGATTGCCATGTTTTCCAAAGAGAGTGCCGTTACTTTTTTGGTAGGAATTCCTTTAACGATTTATTTTTTCCGTAAGGCAAGCAAGCGACAGTATATGTATTTAACGGGAACGATAGCATTGCCTATAATTATTTATCTGATAGTACGGTTTTTTGTTTTAAGCGACTATCCGGCTTCTTATGTTACGACCATGCAAAACTACTTGGCAGGCGAACCGCTTACGACGCGATGGGCAAGTGCTATTATGTTGTTAGGCAAATATTTGCTTTTGTTGATTATTCCTTATCAGCAAGTGTGCGATTATTCTTTTAATCAATTGCCTGTGGTCAATTTTATGAATTGGAAAGCCTTATTGTCCTTCTGTGTTTATCTTTTATTGGTAATTTATGCTCTCAAAAGAACACGTCAAAAACATCCGATAGCTTATGCTGTTTTGTTTTTTGTGGTTACGATGAGTGTTTATAGCAATTTAGTGTATTTAATTGGTGCTTCTTTTGCCGAGAGATTTGTGTTTATTCCTTCTCTTTCTTACTGTATTGCATTGGCTTATTTGCTTTACCGTTTTTCGGGAATGGAGCGAGAAGGCGATAATGTGGAGTGTAGGCGGCGAATGGGAATAAGTGCGACGGTACTGATGGTGGTTTTGCTGTTTTTTACGGCTAAAACTTATGCACGTTCGGCAGAATGGGAAAATAATTTTACCTTGTACGGTGCCGACGTCAAAAAATCGCCGAAAAGTGCACGTATCAACTTTTTCTGGGGCGAAGCATTGAGAGACAAGGCAAACGAATACCAAGCTAAAAACAGCAATGTGTTTACCAATGAGGAGTATGAAAAAAATAATTTATTCTATAGGGCTTATCTTTGGGAATCGATTTTGGCAATACACAAAGGCGTGGAAATTTATCCGCATCATGCCAATGCTTACGAACGATTGGGCTATGCTTATTATTCATTATCACCTTATTATCGTAATAGAGGATTTTTGGATTCAGCCGAATATTATTATCAACGATGTTTAGCCATTAATCCTTATTCGCTGAACGGGAATTATAATATTGCCATTGTTTATTATACAAAAGGCGATTATGAAAAAGCGAAAAATCATTATATGAATGTCGTAAACATAGATAAAACCGAACATGTAGTGTGTTTTGACATTGGAAGTTCCTATGCTATGATGGGTTTGTTGGATTCGGCACGCTATTATTTTCAGTTGTATTTACAGCATTATCCCGAAAATACCGCTTCGTGTTACAGCAATTTAGCCATAGGTTATGCCCGTATCAATGAGTTGGATTCGGCTTTAATGATGTGCGATAATACATTAAATGTAGATAGAAACAATGTTTCGGCTTATCAAATGAAAATCCAATTGCATGCTTATAGGCAAGAATACGAAAAGGCTTTGGCTACTGCCGATGAATTAATTGCTTTGCAACCGGAGAAATCGGCAGGATATATAGAAAAAGCAAATATATTGAATCAACTCAATAAAAAAGATTCGGCGGATTTTTATTACAATATGGGAAAAAGTAAAAATAACTAAGTGGTTTTCACGTTAAAATAAAATAATTTAAAAATATATGGTATGATAAAAAAACAAGGAATACTAATAGGTATTAGTTTATTAATCGGCATGTCGGCATGCAATCAAAAAGAAAAGAATATGTTAAACTCAGGAATTAATCAATCGTATTTGGATACGACTGTCAGTCCGGCTCACGACTTTTATCAATATGCTTGCGGAGGTTGGATGCAACAGTATCCGTTGACGGGCGAATATGCTCGTTATGGAAGTTTCGACAAATTAGGAGAAGAAAACCAAGAACAACTAAAGGAACTAATGATAGAAATAGCTTCCAAGTCTCATAAAGATAATTCGATAGCTCAAAAAATCGGCGATTTATACAATATGGGAATGGATAGCGTGCTTTTAGAAAAGCAAGGAGCTTCGACGATTGAAGCCGGTTTGCAGGCAATTATTGCTATGAAATCCATAAAAGATTTGTCGGCACAATTAGTGGATTTGCATTTGGGAGGTACCGATGTGTTTTTCACTGTCTTTGCCGAAGCTAATCCTCAAAACAGCAATAAGAACATTGCTTGGTTGTGGCAATCGGGTTTAGGAATAGGCGACCGCGACTACTATTTGGAAGAAGAGATGCAGAAAGTACGCGAGCAGTATGAGGTGCTTTTGGTCAAAATAATGAAGCTATCAGCTTATAATAAAATAGCAAAGATAGAAGGAAAAGAAGAAGCCGTTGCGAAAGCTGTTTTGAAGTTAGAGACCGAAATGGCAAAAATAAATATGGATAAAATTGATTTACGCGACCCTTATAAAACGTACAATTATATTTCCGTTGCCGATTTACAGAAAATGATGTCCGCTATTGATGTCCCTTTGTACTTAAAAGGCTTGGGCATATCGCATATAGACAGTTTAAATGTTGGACAACCTGCTTACATTGAGGCTTTAAATATGCTTTTGACAACAAGCGATTTCAATACGATAAAGGCTTATGTAGCTTTGCATTATATTATTAATGCTTCTTCTTATTTGAGCGACGATTTTGTTGCGGCTACTTTTGATTTTTACGGAAAAGTATTATCGGGGAAAACCGAAATAAAACCTCGTTGGAAAAGAGTGGTAGCTACCGTTGACGGCAGTTTGGGAGAGGCGGTAGGCGAGATGTATGTAAAAAAATATTTTCCGCCTCAAGCCAAAGAACGTATGTTGAAATTGGTTGATAATTTGAGAGTTGCCCTCGCCGAACGCATTGAGCAAAACACATGGATGACGGCAGATACCAAAGAAAAAGCAAAAGACAAGCTCAATGCCATGATTGTGAAAATCGGCTATCCCGATAAATGGAGAGATTATTCGGGTTTAGTAATCAAAAAAGATAGTTATTACGCAAATGTACAACGTGCTGTACGATTTGAAGCTCAATACCAATTAAGTAAAGTTGGCAAAGATGTGGATAGAACTTTATGGCTCATGACACCGCAAACGGTCAATGCTTATTACAATCCGACAACCAACGAAATATGTTTCCCGGCAGGTATTTTACAGCCGCCTTTTTTCGATATGCAAGCCGACGATGCGGTTAACTATGGAGCTATAGGCGTGGTAATTGGACATGAAATGACACATGGCTTCGACGACCAAGGCAGAAATTATGATAAAAATGGAAACCTCAACGATTGGTGGACGGCAACCGACAGCAAAAATTTTGAAGAACGTACAAAAGTATTGGTCGATTATTTTAATAAAATAGAGGTGTTGCCGGGAATTTTTGCTAACGGACTGTTTACTTTGGGCGAAAACATTGCCGATAATGGCGGTGTAAATGTGTCGTATGTGGCTTTACAAAAAGCAAAACAACAAGGAACGGTAGAAGAAAACATGGACGGTTTTACCGCCGAACAACGTTTCTTTATAGCTTATGCAGGTGTTTGGGCAGGCAATATCCGAGACGAAGAAATTATCCGTCGTACCAAAGAAGACCCGCATTCATTGGGTAAATGGCGTGTGAATGGAACTTTGCCGCATATCCCTGCTTTTATCAAGGCTTTTAAAGTAAAAGAAGGTGATGCCATGTATTTACCTTCCGATAAACAAGCGAATATTTGGTAAAAAACGATTTTTTTCCAATAGACAATACTGTTTTTTTTGCTATCTTTGTAAAATTAAAAATATTAAGATTATTTAAATATGGTATTGAAAAATAAGTTATTGCTCTACGTATGTTTGTTGTTGTTCACAATGAGCCTACAGGCACAATATACAACAAAAGACATTGAGACATATATTGAAACCTATAGCGATTTGGCTGTAAAAAAAATGGAAGACTATGGCATTCCTGCAAGCATTACTTTGGCACAAGGTATTTTGGAGTCGGCTGCAGGCACAAGCGACTTGGCTCGCAATGCCAACAATCATTTCGGAATCAAATGCCATGCAGGATGGGAAGGCAAAACCTATTTCAAAGACGACGATAAAAAAAACGAATGTTTTCGTTCCTATGCTTCTGTAGAAGATTCTTATAACGACCATTCGGATTTTTTAAAGAAACCGAGATACGCAAGTTTGTTTGATTTAAATATAACGGATTATCAATCGTGGGCGAAAGAACTAAAGAAATGCGGTTATGCCACCGACCCCAATTATGCCGAACGCCTCATTCTGTTGATTGAAAAATATGCCCTCAATCAATACGATACAAAAACGTATGCTGAAGCAAAATTGAAAAAAGATAGTCCCGATAAATCAAAACAAAATCAAAGCCAGGGAACTGTTGATAATAAAGAATATACTTCAGTTGATTATCCTTATACGACTCGTTCCGTTTACTTGAACAATAAAACTTATTTTGTTTTCGCCAAAAAAGGAGAAACTTATTACGATATTGCAGTAGATGTACAATTAACGGTGAGTCAATTGCGTAAATACAATGACGTAAAGCAACGCAACTACCGTCCGAAAGAAAATGAAATAGTGTACATTGCTAAAAAAGCAAAATCCAATCAGTATGTCGGCACTCATATAGTTGCCATAGGCGAAAGTTTACGCGATATAGCACAGCGTTATGGGGTAAGAGAAAAATCTTTAAGAAGATTAAATAACCTAAGCAAAGACTCAAGAATACCGTCAGGAACCACTATTATGTTAAAATAACTCAATGGATAGCAATACAGTTAATACGAATGTTTTAATTATTGGTGGCGGTCCGGCGGGTTTGTCGGCAGCCGTACATTTAGCCAATCTTTTCGAAGAGCAACAAATTAAAAAACGTATCATGCTCATTGAAAAAGGAAAGGCAATAGGCAGCCATACTTTGTCGGGAGCTATAGTTGTTCCTGAGGTGTTTAAGTTGCTGTTTAAAGACAGAGATTTTAACGAAATCCCTTTTGATACGAAAGTCGTTAAAGATAAAATAGTGCTGTTGAGTAAAAAAAGAAAAATCAAACTTCCGTTTCCCATTCCTTATATGAGAAACAAAGGCAATTATGTGGCATCGCTTTCTCGACTTTGTCAATACATGGCAAGTGTTGCAGAGGAAAAAGGAGTAGAGATTTACAGCGGTTTTTCCGTCAACGAAATTCTTTATGAAAACGGACGTGTCGTAGGTGCTAAAACGATAGATACGGGAGTTGATGGCTTAGGAAATCCGATGCTTAACTTTCAAGAAGGGACAAAAATAGTAGCGGATGTTGTCGTTTTTGCCGAAGGTGTTCGCGGCACATTGACACAAGCTCTCGTACGAAAGTTTCGTTTGGATGAAAATCGTAACAATCAAATGTTTTCTCTGGGTTGCAAAGAGTTATGGAGTGTTCCCGAAGGAAGAATCAAGGCAGGTAAGGTGTATCACACCATGGGCTATCCTTTGATGAATGAGGCTTTCGGAGGCGGATTTATTTACGGGTTAAAAAACAATAAATTAGCCTTAGGCTTGGTGGTGGGTTTAGATTATCAAGATCCTACTTTCGACATACATCATGCTTTTCAGATTTGGAAAACACATCCTTTTATAAAAAAGATGATTCAAGGTGGAAAACTATTGGAATATGGAGCCAAAACTTTACCCGAAGGAGGTTATTATGCCATTCCTAAACTAACCGTAGATAATGCGTTAATAGTGGGTGATGCAGCAGGATTTTTAGCGATGCCGGCTTTAAAGGGCATTCATTTGGCAATGTATTCGGCAATCTTGGCAGCTCAAACAATCGTAGAAGCATTGGTGAAAAATGATTTTTCGGAAACGACACTGTCTGCCTACGAAAGGGCAATTAAAAACAGTGTTATTTACAAAGAAATGTATCCGGTGCGTAATGTCAGACAGGCTTTTGCCGATGGTTTGATTGCCGGAGGGATACAGTTTGCTTTTCAATTTATCACGGGAGGTGCAGGCTTGAGAGGAAGACTTTATCCGAAAAGCGACAGCGAAACTACCAAAAAGTTAAAAAATTATAAAAGGAAAACATTTAAAGAACGATTTAAAAATCAATGTGATTTCGATAAAGAATACACTTTCGATAAAGCTACCGATGTGTATTATAGCGGTGTACATCACGACGAAAACCAAGTGCCTCATCTAAGAGTGAGCGATGTTGCTGCTTTCAATGAAATCAATATTAAAGAATACGGAGCCCCTTGTCAATATTTTTGTCCTGCAGAAGTGTATGAAATACATACAAAAAAAGACGGCAGTCAAGAGTTGAGGATACATTTTGAAAACTGTGTTCATTGTAAAACGTGCGATATTAAAAGTGTAGATAATAGAATTAGTTGGCATCTTCCTAACGGAGATAACGGTCCTGACTATCGGTATATGTAGAAAGATAAATATGAAATTGACGGTTATTAATTTATTAAAACAAGTTCCGCTTCCTTCCGAAATGCGGATGGGAGACGACGGGCTAATGGATAGAACCAAAGCAAAATCCATTATTAATATTGATTGTCAGTTTGCTTTAGAAGCCGGTTTGCAAATCAAAAAACAATATCCTGATGTGCGTTTGGTCGTTTGTTCTATGGGACCTGCTTCTTTTGAAACCTCTTTACGAAAAGCCTTAGCTTTAGGTTATGACGAGGCTTATTTGTTGACAGATAATAAATTGAGAGGAAGCGACACCTATGCTACGGGTTTGGCTTTATCGCATTTATTGCATTATTTGGGTTTCTCGAAAGAAAGCGAAGAGAAGTTTATTGTTTTAGCGGGACGCCAATCGAGTGATGGCGATACGGCACATGTTCCTTCGCAAGTGGCTGCCCATTTAGGAGTTGCGCAGGCTACTTTTGTCGAAAAAATACAGTTGCAAGATGGCGAGTATCTGATTGCCAAACGCATTATCGAAGGTGGATTTCAGGAAATGAAATTGCCTTTGCCTTGTGTCGTTTCCATAACACCGACGGGAGTTTCGTTGCGGAAGCCTTCGCTTTATACTACGATTAAGGCAAAAGAGAAGAAAATCACTCGACTTGGGATAGCGGATATTAATTTAGGTGTGGAAAACATAGGCATTAGCGGTTCGCCTACTATTGTTGTCAAGGTGGTAGATATGTTGAGCGAACACGCTGCGGTACGGATTATGCAAGGAGCCGATGAAAAAGAAAAAGTAAAAAAACTTCTTCTTGCCTTGTCTGAAAAAAACGACGATAATCAACAAAAAGAAGAAAAACAACAGGAAGAGCAAAAAGAAATTCCCGATTTTCCCATGCAAGACATACGAGATGATTATAGGGGAATATTGACATGGGCGGAGGTTGTCAATCAAAAAATTAGTCGTTCTTCTATTGAAATATTGAGTGCCGCACGTCAACTGCAAACCCAATTGGATAATGAGACAAAAATAACTACTTTATTGATAGGGGATAAAGTAAAACATTTAGCGGAGGATTTGATAGCTTACGGTGCCGATGAAGTGGTAGTAGTGGAAGATAATCGTTTGCAAGAATATCAAATACTGCCTTTTACCTCTGCTTTTGTGCAGTACATTCAAAAAATAAGACCTGAAATCGTATTGTTTGCCGCTACTACTGCAGGAAGAGAATTGGCACCACGCATAGCCGTCTATACGGGGAGCGGCGTAACTGCCGATTGTACCGATTTGGAAATAGGTTATTATATCAATCGGAAAAAACAAATCATTAATTATCCATTATTGCACTCGCATAGACCCACTTATGGAGAGAGCAAGTTGGCTACTATTTTAGGATTTAAGTTTCCTCAAATATCAACGGCACGTCCGGGAACTTTTAGCATTCCTTTGCACGATACATCACGTCAAGGGAAAATAACGACATTTCATCCTAGATGGAAAGATGATGATTTTTGTGTTAGCTTATTGCAAACATTTCGCAATGAGAGTGGTTTGCAAAATCTTTTTGATGCCGATGTCATAGTGTCGGGAGGAAGAGGTGCTACTGTTGATAACTTGCAGCTGATAAAAGATTTGATAGAAGTTTTTCGTCAAAAAGGAGTGAAAGCCGATTGGGGTGCAAGTAGAGTGGCTGTAGATGCAGGTTTTGCACCTTATATGCGACAAATCGGACAAACAGGAGTAACAGTGCGTCCTAAATGCTATATAGCCGTTGGGATATCGGGTGCTATTCAGCATATTGCAGGATTAAAAGAGGCTGAAAAAATCATCGCTATTGACGAAAATCCAAAAGCATCTATTTTTAAATATGCCGATTACGGTATTGTGGGTAAATACCAAGATGTATTGCCCGAATTTATCGAACAACTTGGTCAATGTGAAAATATTGATGCTATTTTAAGTGGATGCTAAGGCAGTTTATTTTTTCTTCTCAACCGAAAAACCGAATTTTCCTATTTCTTTTCCTAAACAATAGTAATGTCCATGATTATAGGATACTAAATTAGCATTTGAAAGCTCTAAGGCTTGCGTTGTAGGATTCAGGTATTTCTCGCTTGCATGTATTGCTACTATATCGGCAATGAACATATCGTGGCTGCCGAGTGGAATGATTTCTTTTACAACGCATTCTATATTGACGGGGGATTCGGCTATCATCGGTGCTTTTATTTTTTCGGCTGCGATAGGCGTTATCATCATTTTTTCAAATTTGCGGTATTTTTTCCCCGACCTCACACCGCACCAATCGGTGATGGCAGTCAGATTTTTAGAAACTAAATTAATCACAAACTCTCTGTTTTTTTTGATGATAGTGTATGAATGACGTTCGGGACGTATGGAAATATAGCACATGGGCGGGTCGGAACAAACAGTACCGCACCAAGCGACGGTGATAATATTGTGTTCTTCGGGAGTACTACCGCAACTTACCATTACAACAGGCAGAGGATTAAGTAAGTTGGCTGGCGGAAAAGATGTTTTTAAAACAGATGTTTTCATCGTAAAATATTTTTAGCGGTTAAAAATAAATGCCATAACACAATGCCAACGCTTACGGAAATATTGAATGAGTGTTTAGTCCCTAATTGAGGTATTTCAATACAGTGATGACAGAGGTCAATTATTTTTTGTTCGACGCCCATTACTTCATTTCCGAAAACAAGGGCTGTCTTAGCATTAAAATCGGCGTTAAAATCTTGTAGTTCAATGCTGTTTTTCACTTGCTCAATGGCGACAATTTGAAAATTTTGTTTTTTCAGTTCTAACACAACATTTTCGGTAGAAGTTGCATAGGTCCATTCTACCGATTGCGTAGCACCCAAAGCTGTTTTTTCGATTTCTTTATGAGGAGGTTGTGCTGTAATACCGCATAAATAAATATGTTCGACACGAAAAGCGTCGGCAGTACGAAAAATAGAACCTACATTATTCATGCTGCGAACATTGTCTAAAACGATAACTACCGGAAGTTTTTTGCTTTTCTTAAATTCGTCTACGCTAATGCGTTGCAATTCGTCCATTGACAATTTCTTATTCATTTTCCTCTTTTATTTCGTTTGCTAAAAGATCGGGTCTGCGTTCTTTGGTACGTTCGAGTGCTTTTTGAAATTTCCACTCATTGATAAGTTTTTCATTTCCTGAGAGTAATACATCCGGAACACAGTGTCCTTTGTAGTCATACGGACGCGTATAAACGGGTGGAGATAGCAATTCGTATTGAAAAGAGTCGGAGAGGGCAGAGGTTTCGTCGTTGAGTACGCCCGGAATTAATCTTACAACGGCATCGCACACAACAGCGGCGGGCAATTCGCCGCCCGACACGACATAATCGCCTATGGAAATTTCTTTGGTAATAAATAATTCCCTAATACGCTCGTCTATACCTTTATAGTGTCCGCACAAAAGCATAATGTTTTCGTGCATGGAAAGGCGATTGGCTATTGATTGATTCAACTGTTGTCCATCGGGAGTTAAGAAAATAATCTCTTGATAAGTACGTTCCGCTTTTAATTTTTCGATACAAGCTGCAATGGGTTCTATTTTAAGTACCATGCCCGATTCGCCGCCAAAAGGATAATCGTCAACGTGACGATGTTTGTCGGTTGAATAATCGCGAATATTGTGTAGAAAAAAATGAACAATGCCTTTGTCTTGGGCTCGTTTTAGAATGGAAGTGTTTAAAATTCCTTCAAACATTTCAGGAAAAAGTGTCAAAATATCTATTCTCATTAGTCTTCGATATTAGGTTGTTGGGTAAGTTCTAAAGTGTCAAGATTCAATGCTAATAGCGAGCCGAAAGTATCTATTTTTTCGTAATAACAACCATTGTCTAAACAAATGAAATGATAGGTGTCTTTTTCACGAATAAGGGTTTCAATCCCGTCAATGCTTAAAGGGATATGCCCGTGAATAACAGTGCGATTGCCGATTTTCTCAGGGACAACCGTAAAATGATTATTGACAAGCATGGCATTTGTGTCTTCAAAAGGATTTTTTTTGTTGAAATTTAAGCCTGCATGTACAATTACGTATTTATCCGTAAGATAGTAGTAAGGCAAATTTTCTATCCATTTGATATAAGCAAGGGGTATGTCTTTCACATTTTTTACACCAAAACTTTCTACGGTTTCTTTTCCGCCTACTTTGAGCCAGAACTGATAGTCTTTGCTGTATTTTTTTAAAAAAGTAGAATTATGAGTTAATTCGCTGTAGTAAGACTTCACAAAATACTCTTCATGATTACCTTTAATGACTTTAATATTATAACCTTCTTTTTCTAAGTTCATTAAGTAATCCAATACCAAGCAAGAGTGCTTTCCTCTATCCACCAAATCGCCTAAGAAGTAAACAGTATCTTCTTTTGTGATATTAATTCTATCTTCCAATAGTTTTTTTAAGGTGTAATAACAACCATGTACATCCGGTATGACCCATTGCTTAGCCGTCATTGTATGATGTTATTTTTTTGCTTGATTGGCAACTTCTTCCATTAGAGCTTTTAAAGTGGCTTCATCGGCAAGGAAATAATCTTTTTGAAGATTCATTGCTTCGTCAAAAATAAAAACATAAGGAATGCCTGTCGGCAGATTTAAAGATATAATATCTTCGTTACTAATGTTTTTAACGTATTTTACAATAGCACGTAAGCTGTTTCCGTGTGCACCTATAATGACTTCTTTATGTGCTTTTAATGTAGGAACGATGTTGTCTTTCCAATAGGGAATAATTCTATTAATGGTGTCTTTGAGTGCTTCCGTATCGGGAGTAGCGTCTTTTGCGTTAGCCAATTGATACCTGATGCTATTGCCCGGATGTCTTTCGTCTGTTACCGGAAGAGATGGAGGTGGAACGTCAAAACTTCGTCGCCATAATAAAACTTTTTCATCGCCGTACTTCTCGGCTGTTTCTCTTTTGTTCAATCCTTGGAGCGTACCATAATGTTTTTCGTTTAATCGCCATGTTTTTTCGACAGGAATCCATAGCTCATCCATTTCTTCTAATATATAGTTTAGTGTTTTTATCGCTCTTTTTAAGTAGGATGTGTATCCGTAGCGAAAACTAAATCCATTTTCTTTTAAAATCTTACCCGCTTCTTTTGCTTCTTTTATCCCTCTTTCCGATAGGTCGATATCCGTCCATCCCGTAAAGCGATTTTCTTTGTTCCATTGGCTTTCACCGTGCCGTACTAAAACTAATTTATACATTTTCTTTAATTATAATTGTTGATATTTTTTTTAAAAGGTTTACAAAAATACATTTTTTTTTCCAAATAAAAAAGTATTTGTTTTCTTTTTTATGCTTCAACGCATAATGATTTGAAAATTAGTCTTTTTTCTTTTCATCCAATACAATGATATCAAACAGCTTCTCGTTTAAAAAAGGAGAAAAACGAAGCATGTCGGTAGAGTATTGACTGTAAATATCAGTGTGGTAAACATCTAAATAAAGTTGTCGAATGAATTCGGTGCAATACAATTCGCTGCTGTCATTGCTGTCGAAACGATCGTCGAAAGGAACTTTTTTGTTTAAATAATAAAAAGCTTGCTGCGTGAAAAGTTTTGTACAACTGTCGTTTGTGTTTTTATAACGGACTACGATAATTGAATTTTCTTTACTGTTTTTTACAAAAACAGCTAAGGGGTCCGATTGCATACCGTCTATTGCTGTTAACGTATTGGAAACGGTGTGGATAACTATCCAGTTTTGTTTCTCGTCTTTGCATACGACACCGCAGTGAGAAATAGGATAGGGTTCTTTGCCTACTTTGACAATCATATCGCTAATAATGCCGTAACCATGACGTAGAATAATATCACCCTCTCTTATCTTCTCAATTTCATGAGCTTGCAATTGATAAGTGCTGTTTTGTTCGTCTTTTATACTTTTCTTTTGATAAAAATAAAGAACACTTATAAAAGCAAAAATACTTAATACAACAATGAGAAAAATTCTTTTTTTCAGCATAAGATATAAAAAAAAAGCTGTTTGAATCAAACAGCTTTTAAAAATAAAATGTTATGATTATTCAACTGCGGTTTCAGTGTCAGCTTCAACAGCTTCTTCTAAGCCGCTAAGTATTTCATCTTCGAGTGCTACATCATCTTCGCCTCCCATACCTTCTTTACCTTGGTTGACATACCATTTTCCGTCAACTTTTTTCATTTTGACTGTTTCTTTTGCCGATTCTTCTTTACCTTCGAATTTGGTAACGACTTCACAAGTACAGACAGCGTTGTCTTCTTCTACTTCACATTTAATGTCTTTTACTTGCACATCTGTTTTAGCCATTTTTTCTTTGGTAGCTTCATCAGTGAAAGAGCTGAGTAAGTCGCACATGTTTTGGTGTTCTTCAACCATATACTTTTTAGCTTTATCAAATTCTCCCTTTGATAAATGTGTGTAGTACTTTTCTACTACTGTTTCGGGTTTACTACTGTCTCCACCGCAAGATGTAAGGATAAGTGCAAACGCTGCACTTGCTAATAACATTAATTTTGCCTTCATGATAAATTTTGTTTTTAGTGATTAATAATTTTGTTTAATAATTGATTTTTTATGATTAATAATTTTATTTTTTCGATTAAAATACTTTGTGTCTATTGTCTTTAATTTCATACATTTTTCGCAATATTTGCATGGTGTTTTGTATTCTGTTTTGGAGCATCATGCTTTGTTGTTGTTGGTACATTTCTATATTTTGTTGTTGTTGTTCGTTCACAGCTAATGAAGACGACGTAACCATATTATTAATAGATACCACATACATTCCCATATCTCCTTTTATTAGTTCTATTTGATTTTTTTTGTCTGTCGCAAAAATCTTTCCTATCAATTTCGGTTCCGGTCCGTAATGTCCGAAGTTGCGGTCGCTAAAGTTCACATTAACGGTATCGACACTTGTTTTGTATTCGGAAGCGATGGCGTTTAAATTTTTTGTTTTCGACAAACTGGCTTCTAATAAAGCAGTGAGCTTTTCGGCTTTCTTATCACGTTTCACCATGTTTTCCACATAGGATTTTACTTGCTCTAAATCCATATTTCCTTTAGGATAAATACTTTTCAAAGTAACAACAACAAACATATCGTTGACGTGGAATACGCCCGAAACGTTTCCTTTTTCTGTATTTTCATCGTATGCCCAGCGGACAATTTCTCTTGCATTAGAAGTAATTCCGGGGATAGAGTAAGCCATAGCTGTTAATCGGTCGAAAGAACGTTTATTTAAATTTAATTCTTTTGTTTTTTTATCAAACTTATCGTAAGTATCGGTGCCGTTTGCGAAGTTGTTGGCAGCACTTTCGATATTATCGGTCGTTTCGCTTGAGGCTTCGATTATTTTTTTCCCAATGGCTACTTGAATTTTTTTCTCAATAGCCGAGCGATGGTTAATAATAAATATCCATGTACCGAGAGTACTTTCGTATTTGGTCATAATGCCCGGATTAAAATTATGAAGCGTGTCGAACAGTGTTTGTGCCGTACTTCTATCGAAAAATATTTGGTCGCTACCATCTACTAACCAAATGCTTAAAGAGTCATTTTGAGGGTCGGGTTTAATGTCGGAAAAATGGGTTGCGACTTCATAAAAATTCTGCCCATTGATTAAAGCCATAAAAGCACTGTCGACAATCAGTTTCGATTGTTCTTCTTTTCTGGGAGCATTTTGCATACCTTCTTTTGCTATAAATAGAAAATTAACATATAGCGAATCGGCACGTGATTCCATGTCTAACAATTTGGCAAACATCCATGTGTCGCCGTCTATAAAAGGTTCGATAAAAGTTCCTATAGGAGCATTGAATAAATTAGAATCAATATAAGGATGTAATTCGCCTCGTTTGAAAAACGAACTATCGTAGCGTGAATCAATCATTGAGTTGATAACGGATTGAGGATATTCACTTTCTTTAAAATGCTCGTATTTTTCTCTGAATTCTCTTTCAATTTCGATTTTATCTTCTTCCGAGGCTTTGATATCGAAAATAACGTATTCAATGTTTCTCAATTCTTGGTCTTGAGGAAAACGATACAAATTTTCTTCGTACCATTTTTGGATATCTTTTTCGGAGAAACTGATTTTGTCGTCAGTTACCAATTCGTTAGAGTAGGGAATAGCGACAACTACCAAATTGGCTTTCATTTCGTTTTCTTCTTGCATTTTGCGTGCAAAATATTTAGGAGTATAAGCGGCTTTAGCAAGCAGATTCATGTATTTATTGTGCAATGTTTCTTTTTCAACAATCGACTCGTAGTACAAATAAGCAACTTTTGTTGCCGAATCGTATTGGTCCATATTGTTTAAGAAGCCTTGTGCTATTTGCATATCGTATTTGCCTTCGGGACCGCCGAAAAATCGTCTCGCATATTCATGAGGGTTGGGTCCTGCCATTAAATCTCTTAATTCTTCGGGAGTTACACTTATGCCAAGAGGAATGGTTTGTTTACTCAATATCAAAGAGTCAACCATTTCGTTGAAAGTGTAATTGTTGGCTTCGTACTCAATGTTTTCAGCTTCGTTTTGACGTAGCAAATCGCTGTAATAGTTATATTTCTCTATGTATTCAAAATAAGATATTTCGTACTTCCCAATTTTCAGAAAATTTTTCAGACCGGAATTGCTCGGTCTTATAAAATCACCCAATATAAAAGCTAATAAGGCAACGGCAACTACAACCAATAATAATACGGAGTGTTTTCTGATTTTTCCTATAACTGCCATAATCTAATAAATGTATCTTAAATAAAATTGTATATTATTATAATGTGCAAAAGTAAAAAAAAAAAGCATATAGATGTGCATTAAAAGTGAAAATGATTAAATCTTTTTTTAAAAGATATTTTTTGTGCTGTGCGATTTTTTTTATTTGAAGTGTATTTAAAAATACAACTCATTGATTTTCACGCAAACAATCGTTGTTGACCGATTTAACAGTATAAAAAATTTTTCATAGAAGTTTTTTTCTTTTTTGTTATTATTATACTATTTTGTTGTTTTTTAACCGCAAAGAATAAGAAATATTTGTTTTATTTACTTTTTTTCCTCCAGTTGAAAAATTAAATATTTACCCCACCCCAGCCCTCCCCTAAAAGGGAGGGAGTGATTTACAGTGTGTTGCAAGTTAATTGCGTTGTATATTACATTTAAATTTTATTGGTTTAGAAAAATGGTTTTGTTATAACTATATGTTCCTCAATCTCCTCCCCATTTGGGGAGGCTGGGAGGGGTTGTTGTGGAGACTTTGTTTCATAGTGTATTGCAAGTTTATTGCATTATAGGTTGAGTGCATTTTTTTAATTATTTCGTTTTACAAAAATAGTGTTTTTTGTTATAGCATTCATTGTTTGATGTTTTATTTTTAAAAATATCAAGGTGGGATACTACCGTTAGTTGATTTATATTATAAATCCTATTGCAATGACAACAATCAATAAAACAACGCTTCCAAAAACAACCCATTCAATAATTTCCGATTTTATCGTAGGATTTGCAGGAGTATTAGGAATTTCTGATTTTAATAATCTTAATAAGTCTTCCGCTTCTGCTTCATTAAGATTTCTACCTATGTAATATTTACATCCATTATCATACTTGATACAGATAGTACCTTGTTTATCCCAGTCCCAAAAAGCAGACATTGATGAATAAATGTTTTTTAAAAACTCTTTTTCTCTCAACAAATAAATATCTTCTATCTTTTCAAATCGAATTTTTTTCCTTCTCGGTCGTATTCGATTCACTTTTTTGATTATTAACTTTTTATCTTGAGTGTAAATAATCTCTTTGCCTATGATATGCCACAAAAAAATATCAAGAAAATACAAAATAGGAGTAGTTAGAAATACAAGCAAAAGGAGTAATGCAAAATTAAATCCAGCAAATATAAAAACCTTTACTAAGAAAACAATAGCAAAAATAACCCAAATTAATAAAAAGAATAAAAAGGGAGAAAACCCATTATTCGATTTCTTAGTGTTTATATACTCCATATTTAATTAACTTTATTTTTTAATGTTGCAAAAGTATACTTTTATTTGTTTTAATCAATAAAAAATAAATATTTACCTTTCTTTTGTTTTTTTACCGCAGAGTTCCCAAAGAATGCGCTAAGGTCGCAGAGTTTCTTTGCGTAGAATCTTTGCGTTCTTTGCGGTTAAAAAGAATAGGGTGGTGCACTACTAATAATTACCACCTATTTTACATAATATTCAATCTTTAAAGGAAATTTTCTATATTGATTACCATATTTACCATATATTATAAATCCTTCACGTTTAATATTTCCTCTTTTAGTTGTTTTTTCCGAAAAAATATTAAGAGAATTATCTTTTTCAAGTTCAAGAGTATCTCCGTCTAATATAAGAAACGGTTGAAATCGACTATTAAAACAACAAAAAGGGATTGCAACCGAATAAATTTCTCCTAAGCGAATCGTATCTCCTTTTAATGGATATTGTTGATTGATTTTTACTCTATCAAAAGGGAAATAAGCTAATAATCTTTCTTCGTACATACGTTGTAAAGATATATATTTTAACCATTTTATAAGAAATAATTTTTCATCCTCATTATATGTGTTATAGGAATTTAGTATCTTCTTCATCTGTTCTTTTTCAACAGAATAAAAATTTGTAATATGATTAAAATAAACTTCTTGATTCGTATCTAAAAATGAAATCAAATTTAAATAATAATTTATTGAATCAATACTGTTTTTATAATATCCTTCTTTATATTCACCTCCAATACATTCATTTATATTTTCTTCTGTAATTAAAGACATCGTTTCAAATAAATTTATATACTTTTCTAATTCAATTGAATTATCCTTTTTAATAATCAATAAATAAATGGACGAACTAAAGAATACTATACATAAAAAAGAAAGTATAATAACAATTTTCAAACTAAATTTATTTTTCATTTTATTGTTCCTCCTTCATTATTTATTTATAAGTTGTTCTCTTTTCATTGCGTCTATAATTTCCACCTTTTTATCTTTTTAACGGCTTTCCAATAGTTTTTAGTCTATGTTTATTTTAAAATTACTTGTAAAGTTGCACGATTTTTTGATTTTTAAAAAGAATAAAAAACGAGAACTTTAATTACTCTCGTTTTGGTTCATGTTGATAATCATAATTATTTTTACTCTTAGTATTCATATCGTATGTTTTGTATCATTCAAAGAATCTTTTTCTAAAGGGATATTGTTCGTAGATTGAGTGCATTTATCTCCAATAAGACCTATGATTATAATTATGCAAGAAATTGCAGTTGGATAAATATATAAATCAGTCCACGATATCCTCCTTTCTTTTTTTTTATTCATAATAATATTGTTTTTTTTCTATTATTTTAGATGTTTTATTTTTAAAAATATAAGGTGAGACGCTACCGACATTATCTACATTATCCTCTAAAGGAACATCATCTTTAAAATTCATTTTATTTAATATTTTTCCCTTTTCATCCCAAAATATATAATATCCATTCCTTTTCCCATTTATGTAATGACATTCACTCTGAATACTCCCACTAGGATACCATGCCGTGCAAGTACCTTCTAATTTTCCATCTATCATATAAAACTCTCCAATCTTTACATTATCTAAAAAGACTCTTACTCTTCCATTTGCTATGGTATCTCCATAATTCAGTTTGTTGGCTCTAATATCCTCAATATAATGTATTCCGTTCTTGGTTACAATCTTCATAAATTCTAACGTTGAATCATTGTAAAGAGTATCAACTATAGAAAATTGAATTAAATACTCTGTAAATTCATCTCCTGATACAAACGCCCTAATTTCACTGATTCTTTTTTTACATCCTATTAAAAAACTTAAGCCAATTATTAGACTAATTGTTATATAAAATTTTTTATTATTCATTTGGAATACCTGTAAATGTGATTATTAATATAAACAAAAATTGTATTTTATAAAGTGTCCCCCTCTATTAGGACAGTTTTTTTTATTTGTTAATATTTTTATTTTAAAAAGAACTTCATCTTTAATGTTGCAAAAGTATACATTTATTTGTTTTAATCAATAAAAAATAAATATTTACCTTTCTTTTGTTTTTTTACCGCAGAGTTACCAAAGAATGCGCTAAGGTCGCAGAGTTTCTTTGCGTTCTTTGTAGAATCTTTGCGTTCTTTGCGGTTAAAAAGAATAAGATGGGACACTACCACAGCTTTAATGCAGACAAAAGAGGCATTAATATAAAAAGACTAAGAAGTAACAATAAACATAACCTTTTTGTCCAAATAGCTTTTTTATATAATCTAATATATTTTCCCCTTAATGAATCTTCAACTTTATTTGATTTTATAAATTCTAAAAACAAATTATATGAAAAAAAAGTGTTGAAATAATTTGCTTTTATGTTATTTTTATTCAGTATTGTTAATATTTTTATATCTAAAATTGTAAAATAAAACACAAGAATATAAAAAGTGATAAATAATAATATTATAAAATTCATGTTAAAATTTATTTATTAATTGATTTATAAGGATTTTTCGTTTTGCAAAAATAGTGTTTTTTGTTATAGCATTCATTGTTTGATGTTTTATTTTTTTTAAAGTATAAGGTGGTGCATTGCCGTTTTTAATCTATTTTAAAATTACTTGTAAAGTTGTACGATTGCGTTGTTCCAATATGATTTTTTTATCTTTTAATTCTTTTGTTAAGCTGTTTTTATTATAATGTCGTATGGTAAGTAATTCTATATTTTTATTGTATTTTACATAAAATTCGGTTTGTAGTTCTTCAATCAGTTCCTGCCAATTACTGCGTTCATCAACACAAACGGAAAAACTGAGCGCCGAATTTTGCATTAGATTGATTTTAAATCCAAAAAAAGCAAAGATGGCAAAAATAGTCGAGAGATTTTCTTCTGCTATAAATGAAAAATCTTTAGGGGAAATGGAAAGCAACATTTGGTTTGTTTTTTTGATATAGCACGGTATTTTCTTTTTTTGTGTAAAATCGTGTATAATGCTTCCTTTATCTTTGTAATGGATAAAAGATTTGACATATAGAGGTATGTTTTTGTTTTGCAAAGGCTTAATAGTCTTAGGGTGAATAACACTTGCACCGTAATAAGCCAATTCTATGGCTTCGTAATAGGGAATTTTGTCTAATTGAACGGTGTCTGAAAACTGTTTAGGGTCTGCATTTAACAAGCCGTCCACATCTTTCCAAATGGTTACACCTTCGGCATTGGTAGAATAGGCGAAAATAGCGGCACTAAAATCCGAACCTTCTCGTCCTAAAGTGGTAGTAATGTTTTCGGTGGTGCCGCCAATAAATCCTTGTGTAACAAATAATTGTTTATTATTGGTGTTTTCTAAGAAACGCTGAATTGTTTTTTGAATTTTCTTTTCCGTTTTTTTCCAGTTAACTTCTCCTTCTCTGTAACTATTGTCGGTAATAATGAGTTTGCGAGCGTCTAACCAATGGTTTGTTAATTTTTCTTTGTTCAGGTAATGAGCAATGATTTTTGAAGCAATGATTTCACCAAAGGGAACGATTTGGTCGTATTCAAAGTTATAATTTTCACTCGGCTCTTTGCCCAAATAATTTTTAAGTAAATGAAATTGAGATTGAATGTCGGCTATAGCCGCACTGTCGGTATTGTCGAATAATTCAGCCATAATGGCGTTGTGTTTGCTGACAATTTCGTCCAACAAAGTGTATTTTTCTTCACTATTTGTAAAAAAAGCGGCAACAAGTCTTTCTAACTCGTTGGTCGTTTTCCCTATAGCCGAAATAACAATGATGATGTTTTTATCGTAAAACTCACGTATTATATTGACTATGTTGCGTATGCCATTGGCATTTTGAGACGAAGCTCCTCCAAATTTAAATATTTTCATGTGTCCTTGTATTATGCTGCAAAATTAGTGTTTTTTTCTTAAAATGAAAAGTTATAAAAACTGAAACTATAATCTTATAAAGAAATGGGTTTTAATATTTATTATTTTACTATTTTTGCACAAAAATAATTAATATGCCGAAAATTGCGAAAAAGACAATTGAAAAAGAACATAAAAAACATAAAGCATTGGATTTAAATCAAGTAATAATAGAGGCTTTAGAAGAGACAAAAGCTGAAAATATCCTTGGAATGGATTTTCCTTCTAATCTCGGCATGTTGTTTGATAAATTCATTGTTTGTTCGGCAACATCGAATGTTCATGCCGGCACTTTATGTGAAAATGTAATGAAAACGGTAAAAGAAAAATTAAAAATTATTCCAAGACATACCGAAGGAGAAAAAAATGCGGAATGGATATTAATAGATTATTTTCATATCATTGTACATATATTCTTGAGAGAAAAACGAGAATTTTATGATTTAGAGAATCTCTGGAATGATACGGCTGCAATGATACGTTTAAGTGCAACAAATAAATAATAATGTATGGAAGAGAAAAAAACGCCAACACCTAAAGACAACAAGAAAAAAGGTTTTAACTTTTATTGGATATACGGAATATTGACTTTAGCTATTATTACCATTGGCTTATGGGGCTGGCAACCGACCATGGAGTCGATAGATAATATCAGGTTAGAAAGGATGATTGCTCGTGGAGATATAGAGAAAATTGTGATAATGAAGCAAAAAGAGCAAGCACAAATCTATATTAGAGCTTCGCAAATCAATGCCGATACTGCTTATAAAAAAGCCTTTGAACGCAGCAAATCGGGACCTCATTATTTTATAGAAATAGGCGATATAGCTACTTTTAGTCAAGAAATTAAAGATGCTGAAATCAAAGCGTTTAGTAGAGATACCATAGGAAAAACCGCAGAAGAAAAATACGAAATCGAAAAGAATTTTAAACGCATAGTTGTCGTTACGGACAATTCGAAAAGTTGGGGCTGGGAAATCATCGGCTGGATATTGCCTTTTCTACTGATTTTCGGTTTGTTCTATTGGTCAATGCGAGGTATGGGAAGAGCCGGAGGCGGTGCCGGCGGACAGATTTTCAATATAGGAAAATCGAAAGCACAGCTTTACGATAAAAACAATCAGCCTCATGTTACTTTTAACGATGTGGCAGGTTTGGAAAGTGCTAAAGAAGAAATCGTTGAGATAGTAGATTTTTTAAAAAATCCCAAAAGATATACGAGTTTAGGAGGTAAAATTCCTAAAGGTGCTTTGCTGATAGGTCCTCCGGGAACAGGGAAAACATTGTTGGCAAGAGCCGTTGCCGGCGAAGCAAAAGTGCCTTTTTTCTCTTTATCGGGTTCTGATTTTGTTGAAATGTTTGTCGGAGTGGGAGCGTCTCGTGTCCGCGATTTGTTTAAAACGGCGAAAGAAAAAGCCCCTTGTATTATTTTTATTGATGAAATTGATGCCGTAGGAAGAGCACGCGGTCGCAATGCTATGACAGGTGCTAATGATGAAAGAGAAAACACCCTTAATCAGCTGCTTACCGAAATGGATGGCTTTTCTACCAATGCAGGAATCATTATGTTGGCAGCCACGAACAGAGCCGATATTTTAGACAGAGCCTTGCTTCGTGCAGGGCGTTTCGACCGACAGATACACGTAGAACTTCCTGATGTAGAAGAACGTAAAGAAATATTCCAAGTACATAGCCGTGCTTTGAAATTAGGAAAAGATGTAGAATTGGAGTTTTTTGCTCGACAAACTCCGGGATTTTCGGGTGCCGATATCGCCAACGTATGCAATGAGGCAGCTTTAATAGCCGCTCGAAAAAATAAATCCGAAATTCAAAAACAAGATTTCTTAGATGCTATCGACCGTATTATCGGAGGATTAGAAAGAAGAAGCAAAATTATTTCTCCCAAAGAAAAAGAAGTAATTGCATTTCACGAAGCAGGACATGCCACTGTGAGTTGGTTTTTAGAACATGCATCTCCCTTGGTAAAAGTTACCATAGTGCCTCGCGGAAAATCGCTCGGTGCTGCTTGGTATTTACCCGAAGAACGTCAAATTACCAATACCGAACAATTGATGGACGAACTCTCGGCTACGCTCGGCGGAAGAGCTGCCGAAGATGTGGTGTTTGGAAAAATATCGACAGGAGCTTTAAATGATTTGGAAAGAGTTACAAAACAAGCGTATGCCATGGTTACTTATTATGGATTAAACGAAAAAATAGGCAACCTGAGCTATTACGATTCATCGGGGCAAAGCGAATACTCTTTTAACAAACCTTATAGTGAAGCTACAGCACAATTGATTGATGAAGAAGTACATAAATTAATTGATTCGGCTTATCAAGTTGCTAAAAACATATTGATTGAGCATAAAGAACAATTGGCACAATTAGCCCAACAATTATTGGAAAAAGAAGTTATTTACAGAGAAGATTTGGTGGCGGTCTTTGGCGAACGTCCTTTTGATGAGAAAGAAGAGTCGAAAGTGATGGGGAAAAATGTAAAACCGGAATCGGAAAACACTCAAGAAGAGGAAAATAATCAGGAAGAAGAAAACAAAAACCAAGAATAATTGTTTTTGCTTTTGAATAAAAAATGCGTACAAATTTATGAAGAAATCATTGACGGGAAAACAAATAGTATCGGAGCTTAAGCACTACTTTTTTATTATAGTAGGATTGTTTATTTTTGCTTTTGCATGGTCGGCTTTTCTCATTCCTCATCAGCTTACGGGCGGAGGAATCAGTGGGATATCTGCTATTTTGTATTTTGCAACTAAATTTCCTGTCGGATTAACCATTCTTATAGGGAATGTTGTTCTGTTGGCTTTCTCGTTAAAAATTTTAGGAAAAGAGTTTGTGATACGTACCATTATATCTACTCTTATTTTATCTTTTGCTTTTTCAATCTTAAAGCCTTTATTTCCTGTTCCTTTAGTAGACGATACCTTTCTGTGTTCGTTGATTGGGGCTATGCTTTCGGGAGTAGGAGTGGGGATAGTGTTAAATAACGGAGGAAATACGGGAGGTTTTGATATTGTCGTTTTAGCAGTTGGAAAATACCGCAATATTTCTTATGGTCGTTTAACCTTGTATGTGAATATTCTTATAGTATCATCTTCTTATTTTGTAGTAGGTTCGGTCGAAAAATTAGTGTATAGTTTTGTGGTGATGATTGCCTATGTTTTCACATCCGATTTGGTATTGGATGGGTTTCGACAAACCTATCAATTCATTGTCTTTTCGGATAAAAACGTAGAAATAGCCCGGCAAATCAACGAAAAACTAAAAAGAGGTGCTACTTTTTTAAAAGGCTACGGTTCTTATACTAAAAAAGAATCCGATGTATTGCTTGTTATAGCACATAAGCCCGACAAACGAAATATTATTAGAATCATCAAAGATATAGATAGAAATGCTTTCATTTCAATAGCCAAAACCAATACTGTTTACGGGAAAAATTTTGATGAAATCAAACTATAATGCTTGTTCGTCTTTAGGGGGATAATCGATAGAATAATGCAATCCGAGACTTTCTTTCCGCTTCATCGCATCGCGAATAATAAGATAAGCAGTGCAAATCATATTGCGTAATTCACAAATTTTTCGAGTAACAACAGAGTGAAGGTACAAGGTCTCCGTTTCTTGGTAAAGAATATTTAAACGATTGAGTGCTCTTTCTAAACGAACATCCGAACGTACGATGCCTACGTAATAGCTCATAATAGCTTGAAGTTCACGAATGTTTTGTGTTACCAATATCATTTCTTCATTAGAAACCGTTCCTTCGGCATTCCAATCTTTGATTGCTTCTTGAAATGAAATAGAAGCAATATTTTTGGCAGCATGTTCACAAGCACGATGAGCAAACACTAAAGATTCCAATAAAGAATTAGATGCTAAACGATTAGCTCCATGCAGACCTGTTGAAGCACATTCTCCCAAAGCATATAAATTTTTGATAGTAGTACAGCCCCATTTGTCTGTTGTTATGCCGCCGCAAGAATAATGTGCGGCAGGAACTACGGGAATTAAATCTTTAGTGGCATCAATTCCTAAGGATAAGCATTTGCTGTAGATATTTGGAAAATGACTGAAAAAGACGGATTTATCAATGTTGCGTGCGTCTAAGTAAACGTGATTTTCGCCCGATATTTTCATTTCGTGGTCAATGGCACGTGCTACGATGTCGCGAGGTGCTAAAGAACATCGTGCGTCGTATTTTTCCATAAAAGATTTTTCGTGGTAATCTTTCAACACGGCTCCTGCTCCCCGCAAGGCTTCCGTAATCAGAAAGGCGGGACGCTCGTTGGGATTGTAGAGTGTAGTAGGGTGAAATTGAACAAATTCCATTCCTCTTGTACTTCCTTTCGCTCTGTGTACCATCGCTAGACCATCGCCGGTAGCAACCGCAGGATTGGTAGTGTTTCCATACACGTTGCCTATTCCGCCCGTTGCCAAGATGGTCATTTTAGCTAAAATAGTATCTACTTTCTTGGTTGATGGATTGTATACATAAGCACCAAAACAACAAATGTCGGTAGAATGCTTTGTAACGGTTATTCCTAAGTGATGTTGTGTCAATATTTCGACAGCAAAATGATTTTCGAGTATTTCTATACGAGGATTTTCTTGTGCTTTTTGATAGAGTTTTTTTTGTATTTCAAAGCCTGTAATGTCTTTATGATGCAATACCCTAAACTCCGAATGTCCTCCTTCGCGTGCCAAATCGTATTTGCCGGAAGGATTTTTGTCAAAATCAACACCCCAATTAATTAAATCTTTTACTCTTTGTGTCGATTCCGTAATAGTAATACGGACAATTTCAGGGTCGGATAGTTCATGCCCCGCTTTCATAGTGTCGGCAATGTGTTTATTATAGGTATCGGGTTCGTACATGACAGCTGCTATTCCACCTTGTGCATAACGGGTAGAAGTCTCTTGCACAGCATCTTTGGTAAGTAAACAAACAGAGCCGTATTTGCTTGCCTTGAGAGCAAAACTTAAACCGGCAATCCCGGAACCGACAACCAAAAAATCAACGTATTTTTTCGACATAAGGTTTCAATATCTTTTTTTGCAAAAATACTTTATTTTTACATATAAATCTAAAATAAAATAACACTCATTCTTTTTTTTGCAAATGAGTGTTATCGCAGTTTTTAAAAATCAAATTTTAATAAGATAAAGTTACTTCATAGGCAGCTAAGTTTATAATAAAATAAAAATTATTGGCATTATTGCCGCCAATACAATCATAGCTATTATAACGATACCTATGTAGAGCCAATAGGATTTCATTTTGTTAAAAGCCACTTCTAAAGTTGCTATGTTGGAATTAGATAAACATCTTTTTGTGTAGATAGAATATTGTAGTAAAAATATAGCAGGAAATAACGTAATAACTGCTAATAATACATACACTATTCCAAGTACTTTTGGAAAGCCAAACATAAAGTTATGAGTACTTAAATCTGTTAATTCACTAGGGAAAAAATCACCTAAAAGTATAAAAAATAATCCCATGAAAAATAGAGAGGCAACGCTTATAAAAGACAAAATAGCGTAAAATGTAGTCCAAACGGCAGTGATTCTTAGGTTTTTTTCAGCATTTTTGGTGATGAACATTTTAGAGTCTTTTTGTTGATTATCATTTGTTTCCATAATAGTTGAATTTAGTTAATAAAAGTATGAATTGATGTTGTAAATAAATAATAGGCTATAATAAAGTGCCAAATATTGCAATTACCGGTACAATTGCTGCCAATACAATCGAAGCTATTGTAACGATACCCATGTAGAGCCAATAGGACTTCATTTTATTAAAAGCCACTTCTAAAGTTGCTACATTGGAATTTGATAAACATCTTTTTGTGTAGATAGAATATTGCAGTAAAAATATAGCAGGGAATAACATAATGATTGATAGTAACATGTATATTATTCCAAGTGCTTTTGGAAAGGCAAACATAAAATTATAAGTACTTAAATCTGCTAATTCATTAGGCACCAAATTACCTGCAAGTATAAGACCTAATCCTATTAAAAATACAAAGCCGACGCCTATAAAAGATAAAATAGCGTAGAATTTAGTCCAAACGGCAGTGATTCTTAGGTTTTTTTCAGCATTTTTGGTGATGTACATTCTTGTGTCTTTTTGTTGATTATCATTCGTTTCCATAATAGTTAAATTTAGTTAATAAAAGTGTGAATTGATAATGCAAATATACATTTTTTTTAATTACATATTAAAAATGAAAAAAAATAACATAAAATCATTTTTTTTTATTACTTTTGCATTGTGCGGAAGTAGCTCAGTTGGTAGAGCATTAGCTTCCCAAGCTAAGGGTCGCGGGTTCGAATCCCGTTTTCCGCTCAAATTTTAACGTAAAAGGCTTATTTACAAACTTGTAATATATGAAAATTTTTATTATGAAACGAGCATGTAAACTAACAAATACGCAAGTAGATGGTTTGAAGCATGTGCGTTTCCTACAATCATCAACTAAAAAATATAAACGTATGAAACGTATGAAACATTTATCATTCTTTTTTTTATTTATTTTTATTGCTTGTTCTCATTCTAATCAACCAAAAAATACCGTTATGTTTATTGATAAAAATACAATTCAATCTACCGTTAGCGCCATAGTAAAACATACATCTTTTGATGAAAAAATCATAGAGAAAGGAGTAACGCAAGTTGCCGGTTTATGGCGAGAAGAAGATGGGAGTAAAGAAGAGTTTAGCAGTTTTTGTCAGGAGCATTTTTGTAAAAATGCAGCTGAAAAAGAGCAGCTTTTTCAACGTGTGGCAATGCACTTCGAAACCATTTACGGTCATCACAACAGAATGAGTATTGAACTCTTGCGTCCGCAACATGTGGTCGGTTATGAAAAACTGACAATAGATGATTTTTTTGGAGCTTACAATGGGTTTTCTCATTTTCAGGAAGATATGTTTCAAAATAAGATAGCTTTTATAGTTGCTTTGAATTTCCCTTTTTATACCTTGGAAGAAAAAACAAAAGAAGCCGATAAATGGACTTCTTTGGAATGGGGATATGCACGTTTAGGAGATGTTTTTACAGCGAACGTGCCGGCTAAAATTTTGCAAAACATACAAGCGGCAGGTGCTGCTTCCGATAACTATATCTCTAATTACAATATTTTTATGGGTTCGCTGATAAACAATCGCCAACAACATCTTTTCCCAAAAGATATGGTATTGATAAGTCATTGGGGCTTGAGAGACGAACTCAAATCGAATTATGCAGATAAAAAACAAGGATTGGAAAAACAGAAAATGATATACGAGGTAATGAAACACATTATTTATCAAACCGTTCCTAATGAAGTAATTAATACCGGAAAATTTGTTTGGAATCCTTTGGAAAATAAAATTTACGAAGACGGTAGCGAAGTGAAGATGACTGCGGAAAACAATCGGCGTTATCGGTATTTAATGGATAATTTTAAAGCAATGCAAAAGGCAGATCCTTATTACACGCATTATCCTACTTATATTGCACGCAAATTTGAAGGAGAGTTTGAAATAGCACAAAAAGAAATAGAGCAATTATTTATACAATTGCTATCCTCACCGCAAGTAAAAGAAGTGGGTAATTTGATTTCCCAACGATTAGGACGTAAATTGCAAGCCTTTGATATTTGGTACGATGGATTTAAAAGTCGCAGCGAAATCAACCCTCTTGAATTGGATAAAGCGGTAATGAAAAAATATCCTACAAAAGAAGCTTTTACGGCTGATTTGCCTCAAATATTGCTCAAATTAGGATTTGAGAAAGAAAAAGCTCAGTTTATTTGCAATCATATTGATGTTGATGCCTCGGTAGGAGCAGGACATGCTTGGGGTTCAATGATGAGATCGGATAAGGCAATGCTACGCACACGCATAGGCGAAAAAGGTATGGATTATAAAGGATATAATATTGGAGTTCACGAATTTGGACATAATGTAGAACAAACCATATCTTTGCACGATGTGCCTAATTATTTTTTGGCAGGCGTTCCGAATACCGCCTTTACCGAAGCCTTGGCTTTTGTTTTTCAACAAAGAGATTTGGAACTTTTAGGAATACGACAAGCCGATAAAAATGCCGAATATTTGAATACGTTGGATGTGTTTTGGGGTTGTTATGAAATTATGGGTGTGTCTTTATTGGATATGAAAGTATGGCAATGGATGTACGCACATCCCGATGCTACGGCAGATGAATTAAAAACGGAAGTCATTAAGATGGCGAAAGAAATATGGAATACTTATTATGCCCCTGTCTTTGGAACAAAAGACGAGCCTATATTGGCAATTTATTCGCATATGATAGATGCCCCTTTGTATCTTTCGGCTTATCCTCTTGGTCATCTGATACAGTTTCAATTAGAAGAATATTTAAAAGGAAAAAATATCGGAACGGAAGTGCAACGTATTTTTGCCATGGGCAAATTGACACCGCAAATATGGATGCAAAAAGCCGTAGGCAATCCGCTCTCTGTTGAGCCGCTATTAAAAGCAACTGCCGAAGCCGTAGAAAAAACAAAGTAATTATAAAAATAAAAAATCGGTCTATGGTAGCATTAAAAGATATTCATATCGGCAGCATAATAAGAAAATATGTCTATAATCATGGAATTTCACCCCAATGGTTAGCAGGGAAATTGGGATGCAATAGGAGTAAAATTTATAAAATTTATGAGAAAAAAAGCATAGACACGGATTTGTTGATTTTAATATCTAATGTATTGAATTATAATTTTTTAGATGAATATAAGGAAGAATAAATAAGCGATTGTTCCTAATTTAGAGACAAATTGTTGTTTTATTGAATACAAAAAGTGTTAAAAATAGGTACATATTGGAAGGAATATATCATATATATTATTTACTTTTGTAACAAGGTTTAATTATTAACATTAAAATTTTTATAGTATGAAGAAATTTTTATTTGCAGGATTTATTGGTTTATTGTTTGCATTCGCATCTTGCGGATTCGAAAGCGGTAGTATTTACGGTAATGTAACATTGGATAATGAAGCGGTTGAAGGAGCAACGGTTAAACTTTATTATGAAGAAGGAACATCTATTTTACAAACGGAAGTTACCGGTGCAGACGGCTATTACGAATTTTCAGGTTTAGAAGCAGATATGACCTATGATGTTATTGCTTACTACGATAGTGATAGTTATCAAGCGTTTGAAAGAGTAACAGTATCAATGGGTGAAGAAAAAGAAGTGAATTTAGCACTGACAAAAATGAGATAATTAAATTTTTAGTTTAATTAGGATAATTACGTTTAAGAAAAGCTCCTCTGTTAAAGGGGAGTTTTTTTTGTTAGAACATTGCAATATAACCAAAACTGATTGTGCCGGTTTTCAGTTGTATAGGATTGTCCATTTGTTTTCCTAAAGCATAACTTAAACTGAAGATTCCGGCTTTGGTGTCAAAATTAATTCCCGCTCCGAATCCAAAAGGAAAATCGTGTAAATAAGATTGTTCTAACTTTTGTTCATACCATCCTGCATCAAAAAAAGCATTTAAGAAAGAATTTTTAGAAAAAAGGAAGCGAATTTCGGTGTTGACAATCGCATAAGAAGAGGCGTACATGGATTGTTCTATAAATCCACGCAGTGTTTTCATTCCGCCTAAACGATACAATTCGTTTTCAAACAAATTCTTGCTGTACATACCTGCTCCTTGTAAACGAATAAGCCATGTCCATTTCTTTTTGATAGGAATATAACAGCTAAAATCAATTTGACTTGCTAAGCGTAAGCTACTTAAATCAATACTGTCATAAAGGGCAGTCGGGATAAAATTATTCTTAATAATAGTGCGTTTGCCTATAGCTGCGGCTGTTGAAAAAGAAAATCCTTTACGAGGATTGAATACATAATCCAATCGTTGATAATGTATTTTTACTCCATATAAATGTGATTTGTAATCAATGTTTTCGGGCAATGTTAAGTTGTCGGCTAAATGCTTGGCAGCTATTAATCGAGAACTATTGTAGTGATAATAAAACTTTAAATAATTATTTCCTTTAAAAAAATACTGTATTCCCGGCAGAAAGTTGATATTGAGATAGGAAGTGTCTTTTTTTAATAAATGAAAATCAACATCTAAACCGAAAGGCGAGCCGAAAAGAAAAGGAAAAGAAAACTCCATATCAAGATTTTGAGATAATTTATTGGGATTTTTCCATTGCAAGGCAATGCGTTCGCCAAGCGTCATAATGTTGTTTAACAGTAAGTTGATATTCCCTGTAATCAATGTTTTACCCGATTGATTGTTTTCCGGAACGATTCCTATATATCCGTCAAATTGATTGATTTTACGTTTATTTAAATAGAGATACAATACGGCTTCTTTTTCTCCAAACGAAACACTTGCAGGTTGTAGCTCTTCGACAAAAGTAAGAGATTGTATTTTATCGGGTAATTGCTTGACGGTAGATTCTTTGTATATTTTACCGGGTTTTATATTGAAATAACCGTAGAGAAAACTTTTGGAAATTTTAGCATTGCCTTTTACAATAATACTATCCCATAAGATACGATTGTTTTTTTCTATTATTAGAACGGCATTGGTGCGAGATGAGTCTTTCTCAAAATGAGAAATACCGGCGGTGGCAAAGGGGAATCCATTGTTTTCTAAATGCTTCACAATTTTTTCGGCATAGTTTACCACATCTTCCAAACCGAATGGCGATGCGGGTTTTTTGATGGTTTTAACGATGTTTTCTTCCAAACCTTCTACTTTTATATCGTTAATAATCAAAGGCTCGCCAAAAAACAAATGAGCAGTTAGCGTGAATGAATCTTGAACGATAGTGTCAATAGAAAAGGCGGAATAATAATTCCGCTGAAAAAGACGGTATATTTTATTTAATTCTTTTTCAATAGCATTGGTAGAAGGATAGCTTTTTTTGATTTTTACTTTTTGTAATAATTCCTTTGTCTCAACAGAGGCTTGCTCATAGTGTAGCAATAGTTTATATTGTGAAAAACAAGAAATGGAATACAGTGATAGTAAAAAGAAAAGAAAACTTTTTTTCATTCTATAGCATGCAAATAATGTCTATGTATAACGTTCTTTTTTAATAAATGTTATTCACTACCGATTGACAAAAAAAGATAAAAAGATAAAAGGGAATTGCCTGAAGTCTTTTCCTTAGTGTATTGTAATGAAAATGTATAACTTTTTTTAGGAAACGACAGTTTTGTTTATATATTAAATTATTTCATTTTTCTAAATCAATAATTTGTCTTTATTTCACCATGTTTAAAATCTAAGATTGCACCAATATCAATTATTAATTCATCATTAAAATCTTTTTCCAATATTGCATTATTTTGCAATATTAAACTGCAATTATTTTCAACAACTACATTTGCATTTTTAATAAATCCTCCATTAACAATTATTGTACCTCCATTCTGTATTTGAATTTGAGAATGATTCGGCATTTCTAATGTTCCTGTTATAATTAATATTGCGTTTGATTGAACAATTAGATTTCCACATAAACGCACTGTGTTATGCCATGTTTCATTTGAGTTAACTATAGTTGGTGCATATATATACGGTGTTATAGGAGTTAAATTTCCATATTCATCCATTGGTCCATAATTTGGATCCGAATCATTTCCATCAAGGTCATCTAATGAACATGATGGGCAAGAACTTGGCTTTGGACCGATTCCCCAATTATAATATCCATCGCCGTCAAAATCAACGCATCTTCTTGAGATATTCGAGTTTATTATGGGAGAAACAGCTGCATATGCTGTAATATCATCATAATCAATTAAAATATTCATATAACCATTATCTCCCCATTCCATGCCGTATTGATTTTTAAAAATCCAGTATGTTTTTCCTATTGCAATATGACCAGGAGGAATCGTCATAGTATCAACACCATTTATTTCAATACAATCTCCTTCTTCAACAATTCCAAATCCAACTAATGTCATACAGTGACATCCCGAAGGACAAATAGTTCCACTTAAAGGACCATATTCGACAATCATTTTTTTTAATTTATCCTCTGTTGAACCATCAAATTTAATCACTTCTGAAATTGATATTAAATCAGTAGAACATTGTTTGCTAGAACATGGAGTATATCTGTCTTGTGTATATGGAAAACAAATTTCTTCTACTATACCTATTGATGCAATAAAATTTAGTCCTTTCCATGGAGATCCCCAACAATCAGGACAACATGAAATTGCATCTTGTTCTGCTAAATCTATATCTATATGTTGATTATAATAAATATTTAATATAGCTTCAGTTACTCCACAAGCAGCAAACATCCAACACGATCCTAAAGAGCCTTGATTTTTTATAGAAGTCATCCATCCGTTTTCATTAATGTCATTATCATAATAATAAGAATTTATATTGTTAGCATTGTGTTTTGTTCTCCAATCAAATTCGCTAATATAAGAGTTAAAAGTTGTAGTTGTTTCTAATTTATTTACTGAGGAAGAAAAGCCTAACGTATCTACTATCGTATTTGATTCTTTAAAATATTCAATAGCTTGAGGAAATTCAAATATTCCACCAATATAATATTCAAAACCATATAAATAAGTGTTATTATTTAATCCTAAAATCGCTTTTTTTTGCTGATATGATATTTTTGATATTTCTGTTTCACCAGCAATCCACAATAAATTATTTTTTTTATTGTAATCATTCAGTTTTTCAATTTTTAACTTGTTTGCTTGTGATACTAATTCTTGCCTCTTATTAGTTAATACGTTTTTTTCTAAAGAATATGTATAAGATTTAATATTTATAGTATCAATATACATGATAGCTTGATAAATATGTATATTTATTTCTAAAGGAGTTATTGAATCTAAAATAAATGTTTCTTGACAAAAATCGTTAAATGAAACACTGTCAAAAATATTCTTAAATCCGTCAAAAATAAGATATTCTATCGAATCTTTTGATACTAAAACTACTTTAACAAATCCTGATTTATCAATAAAATGAACATTCCCTGAAATACTAATTCCATATATGGCTTTCTCGTTAAAAACATCTGTTATTTTTGATTTTCCAGTAAAGCTTCTTTGTATAACTTTTTTTTCAATAAATTTATTTTCAATTGATTTTAATCCGAGAGATATAGGTTGAGATTGAAGTATATTCCATCCTATTATGCATACACAAAAAACGAAAATTCTATTTTTCATACTTTTAATAATTATATTGTTTAACAATTTTACCTTTTCCTATAATGATTTTGTTATTTGTAATAACGTATATATATATACCATTATTCAAACTACTTATATCAATTTTACATTCATCATTATAAAAATATTTTTGATAAACTTTGATGCCTAATAAGTTAAATATTTCAAAATAGAATTCTGATATATTACATTTTGATATTTTTAATATAGCATAATTATTTACAGGATTAGGATATATATTATAATGTACATCATTTATTTTTATAGACTTTATTGAATTTGTTTCAAAATCACAATCACTATAATTAGGATTGAGGTAGACGTATTCTCCTTTTTTACAACATATTAAATTATATTCACAACTTGTCGTATCTCTATAACCGACATTAAGTAACCCAAAGCTACTTCCGATTCCTTCTATCCAATATTCAGATGTATTATCAAACACAAACTTTCTTACTTGTTGACCGTTTATTAAAATACTATCAATCCGAATCAAATTTAAAGTAAACGATGTACTGTTTAAAAAATAATTTACAACATGTATCGTATCCCCTACCATTAGATTAAAATCATAAAGAAGACCTTCTTGCTGTGTAGTTTTATCTCTATAATACAGTTGATTGTTTTCTTCTCGTATATATCCGATATGTTCCATCCGATTAAAAGAAGTGTCTTCTGAGTAGATTACTTTCTTGTAAGTATTTGTATGAATGAGTGTATCGGAACTTAACTTAATAAAAAAATTTTTTTCACTTAATCCACAAGTCTCTAAATTTTGCCATATCATATTAGTATCAATAAATATTTCATTACATTGACTTACATGAATATAAGATATTGTCAATAACAAAATAACAAATAGATTTTTTGTTTTCATAAAAAGCTCCTTTCTATTTTATGTGTTTTTTTGTTGGTAATCTTTGTTTCATCTTTATTAATTTTAAAGTTTTTTACCATTATAGCTAATATGTATGGTAGCAATTTGTGATCTTGTTTCATATTTTATATTAATCCCGTTTTTATAAAAATAACCATTAAAATATTCGCATTTATTTCATTTTATTCAATGAATTATTTAACTTCTAACGTAGAACCAATTTTGACTTCAAAAGGACCATTTATTGTAGCATCATTTTGAGCATCAATAGTTAGTTTCGCATTATTCTGAACATTAACATTTTGAACGTTCACATTACAACCACTTACTGTTGTATTTGTCGTTACAGTTTGATTGACAAAATTTGTAGTTGGACAAGCCACTTGAACTGCGGCAAAAGCATCAATCAATCCATAACCAACCTCATTATGCCAAGTTCCATTAGTACGACCTGCTGTGGTTTGATAATTATATCCTCCTACTTTTTGTGCAGTTGATTCAATAACATTTCTTACTTCTATAGCCGTTAGGTTAGGATTTACAGACAAAACAAGAGCAGCTACACCTGCAACATGAGGAGTGGCAGCACTTGTGCCGTTAAACCATTGGGTATAATCACGATTAGAGTAATCGTTAGTTTTTGTACTGTAATTATAGCCACCATCGCTTTGTATGTCGGTTGTTGAAATTAATACTCCCGGAGCTACAATACTCATTTCATTACCATATTGACTTCCCCAACTTTCGCCATCACAAGAGGACGGAGATTTTCTTTCTCCACATGGGCTTGCCGCACCTACTGCAATAACACTTTGATGTCTCGCTGGATAACTGATAGTAGAACTATTATTATTTCCTGTTGCTGCAACAAGTACACAATTTGATGAATTTGCATTAGAAATCGCCGTGTTAACATCGTTCATTTCTACTGTAGAAAAAGACATTGAGACAACATTTGCACCATTTAGTCTTGCCCAATTTAATCCATTCGCTACGCGAGCAGCCAATGGACTACTTCCCATGTGAATAGGTAGAATTTTGCAATTATATGCAACACCTGCTATACCAATAGAATTATTTCCTTGAGCCGCTGCAATACCGGCACAAGATGTTCCATGTCCTACTCCCGATTGATTTCCATTATTATTCCCCCCTGTCGCATCATACCCTTGCAATAAGTTGTTTGTCAAATCAGGATGTGTTAAGTCTATTCCACTATCTAATATTGCTATCTTTATATTTGGTTTTCCTGTTGTTATAGCCCATGCTTGAGTTGCTTTTATATCTATTCCGGCTGTGCCACCGTATTGTCCTGTATTGTTAAGTCCCCATTGGTCAGAAAAATAGGTATCATTCGTTCCGTATCTGATAAAAAGCATTAAATTAGGCTCTGCGTATTCAAACAAACCTGTTTCATATAACTCATTAGCAATTTGCATGGCGTTTTTCTCGGAAGAATGATTTACACTTAACAAATATGTCTTTTTTTCAAATCCGTCTTGCCAAATACTATCAACCTTATATATTTCAGTACTTTTTTGCAGAATAGCATAATCACTCTCTTGCTTCAATCTTACAATAATTTGATTAGTAAGTGCTGCTATTTTTTCTCCGTCTTTGTCAACAAAAACAACACCGGAATATAAAATTCTATTTCTGTCTTTGTTTTGTATCAACTCAACTATTTTCGTTTTGTCCGTATCCAAAAAACTAATCAAATGCCATTCTTTATAATCTGTTTCTGCAATATTTGAAACTCGAAAAGACATGTTCTTTTCAATGATACTTTTAACTGCACTGACTTCTGTATTTTCTATAAATTGCACTAACACTTTATTGGGCGAAATTTCAAAATAGTATTTTTCTCCACCAACATACATGAAATAATCTTGTGCATGAGCAATAGCCAAACTGCTAAAAAGCATCATAATTACAATAATTTTCTTCATATAAAATTCTATTTTAATATTGTTAATATTAAATTCCCTCCTGTGTGAGGAGGGGAGCTTAAAAAACTTCCGGTTACATATAACTCCCCTTTATAATAAATTTGTTTACCTTCAACAGGTATTTTCCATTTTTTTGCGAAATCAGGAAAATTGCAAATCTTACCATCATAAAGGGCATCTGCAGGATGTACGGCAGAAAAAGTTGCCAAATTGTTTTCTTGATTATAGACAATGTACATTACATCATTATCTTTTTGCAATTCAGCAGGAATAGAATTTACGAATAGATAACCAATACCTTCCATATTAACTGTATCAATATAATCACCTTCGTGTACACATTCCACACGAGGAACTTCACTCGTTATAGGAGGAATCTCGCAACCAAAAGCTACGAATAAAGCAACTGTAATTAAACACAATATTGCTACTACAGTAAAGCTTAACGGTACTTTTAATATTCTTTTCATTGTTATTACGATTTATTGAGTTATAATTATTTTTCCTGATTTTTTTTGACCTTTGAGAGATGTTATTTGATAAAAGTAAATGCCCAGAGAGAGTTGATTAATATTAATACTCCTTGAACCGTTTATTTTGTGAGATTTTATTAATTTGCCCGATTCATCGTATAGATTTATAGCATTAACATTAATAAAGTCATCATCTAATAATTCAATGGTAACATTTCCATTAGAAGGTATAGGGTATACTTTCACTTTATTATCTGAATAACATCTATCAGGTATTGCATTAAATTCGGAATTGCTATATATCAGTTGTTGCCCTTTATAGAAACTTAGAAGAGAGGTTTGAGCCCCATTGGTAGGTTGGGGAAATAAGAATGAAAAAAAACCTTTTAAACTCCCAATTCCTTGAATACAAAAAATAGTATCATTTGATTTCAAACATCTATAATAAATATCATCTAATAACTTAATAGAATCAATCTGATTAATAGTTGTATAAGTTTCATATGTTCCGTTTTCTTCATAAGGTTGATATTTTAATTCTTTTCCTTCTTCCCAATCAAAATCATACGTTAATAATTCAGCCTGTATATCTGAAAAATAGCAATAAATTTTATGGTCCTCTGTTTCTCTTAATGCACAATAAAAGGTATTGTCTTTATAAATTTTGAAATAAGTTTTAACACCAATCAATGTGTCACCGTCTACCTTGAATGTTGATATTTCAGAAAATGTACTATCGAATAGATTTGTCGTAATTATTGACCAATTACTTCTCTCATCAAAGAATTGTCCTTTTGCTCCTTGCGTTATAAGAAGTAAGATTAAAATTAATTTTTTTGTTTTCATAAAAAGCTCCTTTCTATTTTGTTAAAATCATACGTTTATTGTCAATGATTTCATTATCCACTACTAATGTATATAAATACATTCCTGCAGGGAGTTCTGAGGCATAAACGGTTATAGCTTGTACACCTCTTTGTGTAAGGGTATAGGATTTTAATTGGGTGCCGTTTAAATTATAGATATAAAGGTAAGCCGTTTGAACCGTGGTAGGCAAATAATACGATATTTGAGTGTTGGTGTTAAACGGATTGGGAGTGTTTTGATACAATATGGGTTCATCTAAGGTATTGTTATTGCCTGTAGTTGAATCGTTATAGTTAATAAGCGTATCGCCTCTATATAGGATTGTGCCTTCACAACAACGCTCCAAATCAGCCCGTAATGCTATAAGTTCATTTCTTAGTTCTGTCAAATCTATTTCCTGAGCCGTTATTATTTGTTGTAATATTTCAATTTGTGTTTGCTGTTCATTAATTTGTAGGTCATGTGAATCCAACTGAACTTGCTGTTCTTTAACTCCTTCTATCAATATTGCAATTAAATCCGTATAGGTAATTGCCTTAGTTCCATCTGGCATTTCTTTAACTATTTCTGGTAACACTTGTTCTACTTCTTGTGCGATTAAACCAAACCTAAAACCATCATCACAAGGAGTAGATGGACTGCATCCTGCAAGGGTGTCTGTATTCTCAAATTCAACAAACTTATACCTTACGCCATTCAATAGTTTGATGGAAGTAATCGGATTTGTTATTGCTGAAATATTTTGCTTTAATGAGCTATCTGAACCAAAATATCCTCCTTTCAGGCTCCAAAGATATCCAGCTCCACAAACAAAAAAAACATCTCTATTATAAACGTTATTCCATAAGTGATAAGCACAAGCATTTTTGGTGTATACTTTTGTCCAAAACGCTCTCCACCAATCACAAGTGTTATATGCATCAATAAAACCACTTCCATAAACTTCAAGTTTATGTTCAGGTGTTTGTGTGCCTATGCCTACATTTCCATCTGCAGTAAGAGTAATGTTTTTTCTTTCGGTATCAATTAGTGATCCTGCCTGACCAGTTCCTCCTGTTTTTAAAGAAATACTTCCTTCTTGGGTAAATCTAATAGCACTTGAAAATCCATCTTCAATTCTTACATCTTTAGATAACGTTGGATTATAGATAATATTACGTCCTATGAATTTTGTTGCTCCATTATGAAACGTCCAAATAGTTCCTATTTGCATTTTTTCCATTGGATTACTTATTCCAATTCCTACATTACCACTTTGTGTTACTTTGAGTTGTCCAAATGCTATTTGGAAAAATAGCATTGCTGAAATAAAAAGTAAAAATTTTTTCATGATTGTTAATTTTTTAGTTGTTATTTATAATTTTTTTGCGAAATTACTAAGATATTTTAATCAAACAATAATAACAGCAAAAAGTTATCAACATAAAATTGTTGATAACTTTATTTGTGATAATCTGAAATAAAGTAATATAGTAATGAAATTCTATTTTGTAGTATAAGTTTCTAAAAAAACAATTTTTAAAATAGGATAAAATGTCGCAAAATATTAACTTGTCAATAAAAATATTATAATAAAAGAGGCTTGCCCGAAGTCTTTTCCTTAGTGTATTGTAATGAAAATGTATAACTTGCTAACTACTCAATTTTTCCTTTTTAGAATGAAAAAGTTTTTTGCGTATTTCTCGGAAACTTGATGTAACTTATACTAAGACAAGTTGTTATTTTTCTATCCTTATTATTCCTTGATCAAATATAATGTCGTCTTTTGCCCTTGGATTTCTTAAAATAATCTGCCAATAATATTTGTCGCTAGATATATTATCAAAATAATAATCAAAAGTGTAATAGCAATCACAGCGACAATAGCATTCCGGTGGATTAGAGCAGGTGTCGCTAATTAAAATAGTAATCGTATTATTTTTAATATTGCAATTTGTTACAAATGGGGCACAGCAAGTATAATTGAGACCTACAGAAATGTTTATTGCGTCGTTTGATATGTTAATAATTACCGTGTCGTTTTTTTCTTCATCCGATTCCATGCTTTTTTCTATTCCATTATTACAACCACCTAAAGAGGATTTTAGATGGTGAATAGCCGGTGCGTTTTTATCACAACTTAAAGTTAAAGTTGAAATTAAGATACTAATAATTACTGTTAAAATACTCGTATTTGTTTTCATATTATTTTGAATTAAATTGTTATTTATTTGTTGTTTACGTGGAATAGCTCACTTAGTTTTAGCGTTTGTTATGCGGTGGCTTTTTTAGTCAAAGCTCCATCCTTTGTCAATTTTAACCACTACGTTATTAGTGTTAAAAGTTACAGTTGAACGATACCAAGCACAGTCATCATAATCTTGTCGTTCGTGTTCTTTTGCTTTACCGAGTAGTTGCCCATCAGCAGTGTAGTAATAGTTCATATGAGTTGTATTATTGGATTCCGGTGATTTATATAGTGGTGCACCAATTATCATTTTTACTTCATCAAATGTCATCCCGGATTTTATGAGATTAAATTTTTCAGGAGTGTAATCCTCTGCGAAATAAGTGTCTATATAAGGATCAAGTAAATGTTTTCCTTCACTTAAAGTGAGCTTACCTATTAAAAATGTTAATATCAATAGAATTGAAATCAATAACACTGATAATGTTTTAAAAAACGTTCTTTTCATAATAGCGATAAAGTTTGATAAAAGTATCCTATGATATAAACAACTCCTGTCAAAAAGAAAGCAGGTCTGACACACTTTTTAAAATTATTTTTGAATTTACCATCATAAAATAATGAAATTGAAAACATTAATAAAATTGAAATGACAATAAATAAAAGTAATAACCACAATGCATTTAAATTAATTAAACGCTTTGAAAGTGAATAATTTGCTAACACAACAGAACCCAATAATGGTAAATAGGAAAGTGTTATTTTCAATATTTTCATCTGATTCTTAATTAGTTGTCTTATGTTTAAAGTTGCCGCATAACTAATATGTATAATAACAACGTGTGATTTTGTTATATGTTTTATGTTTTTTTTACAAAAGTATACATTTATTTATTATCTTTCTTATTTTTCTTAATTTTTTTCTTTTCCTTTCCAAAAAAAACAACAAAAAGCCAAGATTTTTAGTGCTTAATAAAGGATATGACAATTATAAATTTGGGAAATTACGTTTAGCTTATTGAAATAAAACGAAATTCGTTTTTAATAGCAGGGAATAGTATTAATAAATAATGTATTTTTGCAAAAATATAAATAGAGCAATTAGTAATGTTTTGCCCCTATAGTTCAACGGATAGAACGAAAGTTTCCTAAACTTTAAATCCAAGTTCGATTCTTGGTGGGGGTACAATTTAATGTTTGTGTATCATGGGTGTATTTTCATTTTTTAATAAAGAAAAAAAGCAAGAGTTAGATAAAGGAGTTGAAAAAACAAAAGAGGCGTTTTTTTTACGTTTATCAAGAGTCATTGCAGGAAAAACGGTTGTTAACGACGAAGTGCTTGATTCATTGGAAGAGATGCTTGTTTCTTCCGATGTCGGAGTAGATACGACTTTACGTATCATAGAACGGATAGAAAACAGAGTGAAAAAAGATAAATATCTTGGCACTAAAGAGTTAAACCGTATTTTAAAAGAAGAAATCATGTCGTTATTGACCGAGTCGGATGTTGATTTAAGCAATCCGTTCGTATTGAGCGATAGCATTCGACGACCTTATGTTATCATGGTAGTAGGAGTGAATGGCGTTGGAAAAACGACAACGATAGGAAAATTAGCTTATCAGTTTAAGCAGCAGTCTTATAATGTGGTTTTAGGTGCTGCCGATACTTTTCGTGCAGCCGCTGTCGACCAGTTGAGTATTTGGGCTGAACGAGTGGGAGTCGGCATTGTTAAACAAGCGATGGGTTCCGACCCCGCCTCTGTAGCTTACGATACCTTGAAGTCGGCAATTGCTAAAGAAGCCGATGTGGTTATTATTGACACGGCCGGACGTTTGCATAATCGTGTCAATTTAATGAATGAATTGACAAAAATAAAAAATGTAATGAAAAAACTATTGCCCGAAGCACCTCATGAAATATTGCTTGTTTTAGATGCATCAACGGGTCAAAATGCTATTGAGCAAGCCAAACAATTTGTGGCTGCAACGGAAGTGAATAGTTTGGCATTGACAAAATTAGACGGAACGGCAAAAGGAGGAGTAATTTTAGGAATATCCGATCAATTTAAAATTCCTGTAAAATACATAGGTATAGGCGAAAAACCTAACGACATACAAGCCTTTGATAAAGTGGCTTTTATTAATTCTATTTTTGGAGAATAGCGTCAATATGAAAATAACGATAGATAAAAACTCAGGTTTTTGTTTTGGAGTTGTAAGAGCCATTGAAGTGGCGGAACAAAATTTACAGAAAGACAATCAATTGTATTGTTTGGGCGATATTGTCCATAACAATGAAGAAGTCAGTCGCTTACACAATATGGGATTGAAAATTATATCGCACCGAGAGTTTGCACAATTGCATAATGTGAAAGTATTGATACGTGCGCATGGAGAACCGCCCGAAACCTATCGTATTGCAAAAGAAAATAATATCGAACTGATAGATGCAACATGTGTCGTAGTGCTTAAACTGCAAGAAGATATAAAGAAAAACAATGAAGACGGTAATTTTAGGGAAGGACAAATTCTTATTTTTGGTAAAGCAGGACATGCCGAAGTAATCGGATTATTAGGACAAACCAATGGCAAAGGAATTGTGATATCGTCTGTTAATGATATTGATGTCATAGACTATACTAAACCTGCTAAACTGTATTCGCAAACAACACAGAGCTTGGAAGAATATCAAACGATTATTGAAACCGTTCGTAGAAGATACGATGAAAAAGGAAACGGACATTTGTTTCAGTCTTACGACACGATATGTCGTCGAGTTGCTAATCGTGCGAAGCAAGTGCAAAAATTTGCTGCTCAATACGATAAGGTTATTTTTGTGTCGGGTGAAAAAAGTTCCAACGGATTGTATTTGTTCGATGTGTGCAAAAAGGAAAATCCGCAATCTTATTTTATTTATCGTTCGGAACAATTGGAAGAAATTCCGTTTAAAAAAGACGATAATATCGGTATTTGCGGAGCAACTTCTACGCCCATGTGGTTGATGGAGTCTATTGCCGAAAAAATAAAAAAAATAATAACATGAAGGATTTCAACCGAAATACTTTTAATTTCAATACACGATAAATAGGATAAGATGCGTTTGTTTAACGAAGGAATTATAAATAATTGATATGATTACAACCGAATATTCGTTATGGTTTGTCCCTTTGTGCGTGCTAATCGGCATTGCTTATGCTTTTATTTTATATTATAAAAACAACAAACCGGAATTGCCTTTGTGGGTAAAACGGATTTCATTGGTAACAAGAGCAATAGTAGTAGCGGTTTTAAGTTTTTTACTTTTAAATCCTTTGATAATGTCAATGCGAAAAGAAAAAGAAAAACCTCTTATCGTTTTTGCTGTCGACAATTCGGAATCAATTCTTTATGTAAAAGATTCCGTTTACTATAAAAACACCTTTCAACAACAATTGCAAGAAAGTATTGACAGACTTAGCAAAACATACCGAGTAGAAACCATGCTCATGGGCGATACCTTAAGATATGGAAATCAGTTGGATTTTAAAGATAAAGAAAGCAATCTGTCCGATGTTTTTCAATTTATACAATCGAACTATATTAATCAAAACTTAGGGGCGATTGTTCTTGCTTCAGACGGAATATTTAATACGGGAAAAAATCCTTTTTATGTTGCTAACGAACTGTCTTGTCCTATTTATACCATTGCCATGGGCGATACGACGGTGCGGAAAGATGCGTTGATAGCAAAAGTCAATTATAATAAAACGGTTTTTAAAAATAATTTTTTCCCTTTAGAAATATTGGTTCAAGCCGATAAATTGATTAATAAAAAGACAAAACTCATTGTTTCGCAGAAGGAAAATGTGGTTTTTGAGAAAAACATAACAATACCGACCAATGCTTTTTCGGAGTGGGTACGATTGAATTTAGAAGCAAAAGAATCGGGCGTTCATTCTTATAAAATCGAATTATTGCCTATAGATGAAGAGGTTACTATAGAAAACAATACGACGGAAGTATTTATAGAAACAATAGATGAACGCAAGAAAATAGCGATTATTTATAGTGTTCCTCATCCCGATGTGAGTGCTGTCGTACAATCGTTGAAATACAATAATAATTACCAAGTAGAAACATTTGCGGTAGATAAATTTAATCAGGCGGTCAACAATTACGATGTGCTTATTTTACATCAATTGCCCTCGCGTATTCATCCGGCAAAACAATTGTTGGAATCCGTAAAAAAAGTCGGCGTGTCAACATTTTATATATTTGGTAAACAGACCAATTACGCCTATGTTAATGGTTTAAATTTGGGAATGCAACTGCAATTGTCAAGAGAATTGTTCAATGAAGCCTATCCCTTGTACAATCAGAATTTCACTACATTTACGACTTCTAATACTATGCACGATTTTATAAGAGAAATGCCGCCCGTACCCGTTCCTTTTGCCAACTATAAATTATCGCCTTCGGTCAATGTGTTGTTTTATCAAATCATAGGAAGTGTACAAACGACTTATCCGCTTATGTTTTATAATCAAACGGAAAATCAAAAAACGGCTGTGTTTTTAGGCGAAGGTTTGTGGCGATGGAGAAATTATAATTATATGTTGGAGCAAAACCACGAAGTTTTTAATGAAATAATAACGAAAACGATACAGTTTTTATCCATAAAAGAAGATAAAAGTCTTTTCCGCGTAACAACCAATGCTTTTTTTAACGAAAACGAAGCTGTTATTTTTAATGCCGAATTGTATAATCAAAACTATGAATTGGTAAACGAGCCAACCGTTAATCTGCAAATTAAAAATAAAGAAAATTCATTTGTGTATTCATTTTCGCGGACGTTTTCGGCTTATCATTTAGATGCCGGACGACTTCCCATAGGAAATTATCAATGGCTGGCAACCGTTGAGTATGGCGGACAAAAACACAGTAAGTCAGGATACTTCAGTGTGAAAAAAGTCAATGTTGAAACGGCTAATCTTGTTGCCGACCATCAGTTGTTGAAAAATATTGCCAACATCAATCATGGGAAAATGTATACGCCTTATCAATTGGAAGAAATAGAAAAAGACATCAAAAACAACAAAGAAATAGTGAGCATTGTGCGTTATGCAAAAAAACACAATTCTTTGTTAAATAGCGTTTTACTGCTTACAACTTTGTTGTTGCTACTCGGAGTAGAGTGGTTTTTTAGAAAGTGGAGCGGAGGTTATTAAAAAAATTTTTGTTAAGTAATAGTATTTTTTTGTTAAATATGATAGTAAAATTTGTATTTTTGTATCATCGAAAAATAATAAAAAATCAATTGTAATGCATATAACAGTAGCAGGAAATATAGGTTCGGGAAAAACGACATTAACAAAATTATTAGCAAAACATTTCAATTGGATAGCACAATACGAAGATGTGGCTACCAATCCGTATTTGGCAAGTTTTTATGAGGACATGCAACGTTGGTCTTTCAATTTGCAAGTGTTTTTTCTTAATACTCGTTTTCGGCATATTATAAAAATAAGGAAAAGAAAGGGAAAAACAGTTATTCAAGATCGCAGCATATACGAAGATGCTTATATTTTTGCCCCCAATCTTCACGATATGGGTTTGATGTCGAATCGTGATTACGAGAATTATATTTCTCTGTTCAAACTTATTAACTCTTTAATACAAGCCCCCGACCTTTTAATTTATTTAAAAGCAAGTGTCCCTACTTTGGTTGCTCAAATACAAAAAAGAGGACGTCCTTACGAAGATATGATACGTTTGGATTATCTTAAAAATCTTAACGACCGCTACAACCGATGGGCGGAAAATTATAAAGGAAATATATTGACAATAGATGTAGATAAACTTAATTTCTCTGAAAACAAAGATGATTTGGGTGTTATAATAGATAAAGTCAATGCTAAATTATTTGGCTTATTTAATAATAATGAAGAAGAAAAAACAGCTGTTAAACAAAAACGAAAATAATGAAATACTTGGCTATCATTCCGGCACGCTATCAGTCTACTCGTTTTCCGGGCAAACCGCTTCATCTTATCGGAGGAAAAACGGTAATACAACGTGTGTATGAGCAAGTTGCGAAAGTAAGTGTTTTTTCCGACATATTAGTGGCTACCGATGATGAGCGTATTTATCGTTGTGTTGACGGATTTGGCGGAAAAGCTGTTATGACTTCGCATTCTCATCGTTCAGGGACGGATAGGTGTGCCGAAGCTTATGCCTGTTTTCTCGATAAATATCCGATAAACGAAACGGTTGTTGTGAATATTCAAGGCGATGAACCTTTTATTCAACCTCAACAAATAGAAGAGCTGTTGTCCGTTTTCAACGATTTGACGGTAGAAATAGCAACACTTGTGCATACAATACAAGATGTCAATTTGTTGTCGAACCCGAATGTAGTGAAAGTAGTATTGTCGGTAACGGGAAAAGCTATGTATTTCAGTCGTTTGCCTATTCCTTATTCTTCGAATTTGGTGGAATCGCAGCATGATTTTTACCAACATATAGGCTTATATGCTTATAAAGGGAATGTACTTTTATCAATTGTAAAATTACCGCCTTCTTCATTGGAAATAACGGAAAATTTAGAGCAATTGCGATGGTTGGAAAACGATTACTCTATCAAAGCCTGCATTAGCGCTTACACATCTACAATAGCTATCGATACCATTGAAGACGCAGAAAAAGCAAAAGAATATCTTAAACAATTAAATCATAAACAACAATGAATTCGATAATCAAAACTTATTTAATTAAAAACAAAAAACTGACAATAGAAGGATTGGGTGTTTTTGAAGTTACGTATAAATCTGCGGAAATACATCCTATATTGCATACGTTTACGGCTCCGGGCGAGTATGTTGTTTTTAAAAAAGACGAAAAAGTATCTTCTGACGATTTTATTGATTTTGTAGCCGATATGAGCAAGATAACAAAAGAAGAGGCAAAAGATAAAATTAATAAATGGGTAGCTCAGTTAAAAGAGTCGTTAAAAAATGAAAAAACCTATCAATTAGGAAGTTTGGGAAGTTTTGCTTTCGATGCCGTCGGGAATTTGATTTTCAACCCTAATTTAGATTACGACTTATCGCCGTCTTCTTACGGATTGGAAAATTTCACATTTACCCCTGATTCCGTTAATGAAAAAGCAAAAGAAGATGCCGCAGCTGTAAATACGCAACAAACCGTTCCTTATAAAAGGAAGAGAAATAGTGTTTTTTATTCTTTTATAATTGTTTTACTATTGTTGGTTGTGGCACTTGGGGTGTATATAGTTTTATATCCTAATGATTTTGTAGAAGTAAAAGATAAAATGATAGCCAAAATAAGCCTATGGTTTTCGACTTCCGACAAAGAGCAAATTGCGACAATAAGCGAAGAGGATACGATTACGGAAGAAACAACGATAACGACGGAAGCTATTACTGCTGTTATTTCCGACACAATGGTTTATACGGAAAGCATTTCACCGATAGATAGCGAACCTGAAATAACGGAAGAAGTTGTAAAACAAGGGAATATTTATATTGTTATAGGCAGTTTTAAGGAAGAAAAAAACGCAAACGTATTTTTACAACAAAAGAAAGAAACGTATAGTAATGTAGTGTCATTAGGTCAAGGGAAAACATCTAATTTGTGGTTGGTAGGATTAGGTCCTTATGAGAAGATGGGTGAAGCACAGCAATTTTTGAAAGAAAACAATGTAAATGGGTGGATATTAAAGAAATAAAATGTTTTGCAAAAGATGAGTAACATCATAACACTTACGACCGATTGGGGAATAACAGCCAATTATGCTGCTATTTTCAAGGCTCATTTATTAAAAGAAGCACCTTCTGCAACTATCGTTGATATTTCTCATGAAGTAGAGGCTTTTAATATTGAGATGGGCGTTTATTTGTTAGCGGCTACTTATCCGTTCTTTGCTAAAGAAACAGTACATATTTTTGGTGTTGATTTTTTATCTGACAATCAATTAGCGTCGGTACGTTCTTCGCCAAGTCTTGAAAGAGAACACATTCCTCTTAATCATTATCTTGCTGTTAAATACAAAGGACATTATTTTCTTGCTCGTAACAATGGTTTTTTCTCGCTTTTGTGCGAAGACTTATCGGAAATAGAAGAAGTGGTACAGTTGAAAAAAGATGAAAATCTGTCGGATATCAAAACATTCGATCTTATCCCTTTTTTACTGAAACCTGCCGTTGCTTTATCAAAGGGAATTTCATTAAAAAAAATCGGTGAATTGTATGATGTGGAAAAAATAGAAATAGTGAAACCCCAAAAGCCGTTGATTAAAAAATCGGAAGAAAGAGGCGATACGATTGAATTTGGCGTAAAATATATTGATAATTATGGCAATATAGTTACCGATTTACATAAAGACACATTCGATAAAATAGCGCAAGGAAGAAAGAAAATGTGGATTTATTATAGAGGTATGGGAAATAATATGAAAATTCAATTGGTAGATACCTATAACAATGTGTATACCTATTCACGTGTTTTTGCTCTTTTTAATACATCGGGATATTTGGAAATAGTTGCCAATTATTCTAAACTTTCCGGTGTCTTTTTGAATAACAGTCGTGATTACGACCGACGATTTATTTTAGGATTTGAAGATAATAATGAAAAATAAAAAAATAACAAAATAACAATATGATGATAGATAAAACTAAGTTAAAGGATTTGTTTCTGAAATACATAGCGATAGATACGCAATCAAATCCCGATTCAAGTACTTACCCAAGTACCGAAAAACAAAAACATTTTGCTTTGAAGTTGGTAGAAGAGTTAAAAGCAATGGGAATAAGCAATGCAGTAATGGACGAATACGGTTATGTAATGGCAAGCATACCGGCTAATACAACCAAACCGATTCCTACGGTTGGTTTCATTGCCCATGTTGATACGGCACCGGATGCGGACGGAGCTTGTTTGAACCCGCAAATCATTGAAAATTATGACGGGAAAGACATCGCTTTAGATGCTTCAAAAAATATCTGGTTACGTCCCGGCGATTTTCCTGAATTATTGGATTATAAAGGCAAAACAATTATTTGTACCGATGGCTCAACTTTGTTGGGAGCTGACGATAAAGCAGGCATAGCCGAGATAATGACAGCGATGCAGTATATTATGCAACATCCTGAAATAGAGCATGGAAAAATAGCGATAGGATTTACACCCGACGAAGAAATAGGGTGCGGAGTCAATTATTTTAATGTTGAAAAATTCGGTGCCGATTATGCCTATACCATTGATGGCGGAAGGATAGGAGAGTTGGAATACGAAAATTTTAATGGTGCCGAAGCTAAAATAAGCATACATGGAAGAAATTTACATCCGGGATATTCTAAAAATAAAATGATTAATTCGCAATTGATAGCTATGGAACTTCATTCTTTGCTTCCTTGCGGACAAAGACCTGAGTTAACGGAAGGTTACGAAGGTTTTTTCTTATTGATGAAATCCACGGGAACAATTGAAGAAACCGATATGATATACATTATTAGAGACCATGACAGAGGAAAATTTGAAGAGAAAAAACAACTCATCAATGGTATTTGTCGGTTTTTAAACGAAAAATACGGAGAAAATACGGTCGTGTGTACGCTTAAAGACCAATATTATAACATGAGAGAAAAAGTTGAAGATGTCATGTTTATTGTCGATATAGCTAAAAAAGCGATGTTGGCTTCCGGCGTCGAACCTTTAATCGTTCCCATTCGTGGCGGAACCGACGGAGCAAGACTGTCTTATATGGGCTTACCTTGTCCTAATATTTTTGCAGGAGGACATAATTTTCACGGAAAACACGAATATGTTGTTTTAGAATCAATGGTTAAAGCTACAGAAGTGATAGTCAATATAGTGAAAGAGTATGCGCTTATAAAAAAATAAAATCAATTGATATTTATAGCTTTATATAGAAAAATTTAATATCTTTGCTTTTGATTTAATTTTAAATCAAAAAGTGGATTACTTGTAGTAATATTTTGATAATTTGTTTGATGATATAAAAAGAAATGAAATGAAAAAAGTATGTATTTTAGGAGCCGGAATGGTATCCATGCCGATTATTCGATTTTTAGTAGAGAAAAAATACGAACTTTCTATTGCCAGCAACGATTTGTCGAGAGTAGAAAAAGAAGCTCGTAACTATCCCAATGCACATTTAATAATGTTCGATATCAATGATGATGAACATCTGACAAAATTAGTCAAAGAAAATGACATCGTTGTCAGTTTGTTACCTTATGCATTTCATCCTGTTGTAGCCAAAAAGTGCATTGCTTATAAAAAGAACATGCTGACAGCTTCTTATATTAGCCCCGACATGCAGGCTTTAGACAAAGAAGCAAAAGAAAGTGGAATATTAATTTTGAATGAATTAGGTTTAGACCCCGGTATCGACCACATGTCGGCAATGCGAATCATTGACCATATTCATGCAAAAGGCGGTAAAGTAGAAGAGTTTTATTCATTATGCGGAGCATTAATAGCCCCCGAAAGTTCGCATGATAATCCATTGAGATACAAGTTTTCGTGGAGTCCAAAGGGAGTAGTGCTGGCATCGAATAATAGTGCCGTTTATAAAAAACAAGGCAAAATAATAACTACACCTACCGAAAATCTTTTTAAAGATATTTTCACCGTTGATTTTCCGGGATTGGAAACTTTAGATGTGTATCCTAACCGTGATTCATTGTCATACATTGATATTTATGGTATTCCTGAAGCGAAAACCATATATAGAGGAACATTAAGGTACAAAGGATGGTGTGAAAGTCTTGACGCTTTGAAGCAATTAAACTTAACGCTTCCCACCAAAGAAGACATGACGGGATTAACGTATCGTCAATACCTTGCCTCTAAAATAAAAGCTTCGGAAACGGAAGATATAAAACAAAAATTAGCTCATTATCTTCGTTTAAGTCCTGATTCGGTGGCTGTAAAAGCGATAGAATTTTTAGGGTTTTTATCCGACAAACCGATGAATCGCACATTCGATTCGGCTTATGAAATCACATCCGACGCTATGATAGAACGTATGATGCAAGCACCGCACGAAAGAGATATTACGGTAATGCAACATAATTTTATAGCAACATATCCCGATGGAAAATCGGAAATGATAGAATCTCGTTTATTGGATTACGGTATTCCTAATGGCGACACTTCAATAGCCAGAACGGTATCCTATCCTTTGGCAATCGGAGTAGAGATGTTGGCAAATAATCAATTGAAACTAAAAGGAGTGTATCGTCCAACTCTTCCTGAAATCTATAATACAATATTAGACAATTTGTGTGCGTTAGGTATCAAAATGGAAGAAAGCTTCGGTTTGGACGTAAAAGATATGATTGATAGATAAAAGTTTTTCAATACAACTATGATAATATGTTATCGCAAAAACAAGAGTTAAAATTAACCCAAAAGCTGTCGCCAAGGCAGATTTTGTTGATGAAACTGTTGCAAATACCGACGGTTTCGTTGGAGCAGCGAATAAAACAAGAATTGGAAGACAACCCGGCATTGGAAATTGAGGAAATGGAGGATACGTCTTTCCAAGAAGAAAGTGATAACAGTGATGAATATGCCGATGATAGTTTAACAGGCGAAGAAGATGCACTCTATGATGCAGTACGTGATTTAGATGAATATTTTTATGAAGACGATGACATACAGCCTTATAGGGGAAATGTAGGGAAAAGCGATGATGACGATAACATGAAAGAAATACCCTATGCTTTTGGGGAAAGTTTTCAAGAAAATTTGCGGTATCAATTAGGGATGTATCATTTGCCTGCCGAAGATTTGAAAATTGCAGAATACATTTTAGGAAACATTGACGAATCGGGCTATTTGCAACGTACGGCTAAAGAGATGGTTAACGACTTACTTTTCAATCTGCAAATAGTAACGACGCAAGAAAAAGTACAAAGCATTATTAATAATGTCATTCACTCTTTAGACCCGGCTGGGGTAGGTGCATTGAATTTGCAAGAGTGTCTTCTGTTACAATTAAAACGGATGAAAGAGACAAAGGAAGTCGTACTTGCGAAAAAAATAATTAAAAATTATTTTAACGAATTTAAGAAAAAACATTATGAGAAAATCATACAACGTTTGAAAGTAACGCAAGAAGAATTAGATGCAGCACTATCGCTTTTATTGAAATTAGACCCTAAGCCCGGCGTATCTTCTAATGATATTCAACGCGAAGCTGCTTATATATCGCCTGATTTTATTGTTTATATCAATGAAAAAGACGGCTCGTTAAATTTAACACTTCCCAATTACAATATCCCTGAGTTGAGAGTGAAAAAAGCTTATGCAGGACTGTACAATGAAATAAAAGATAAAAAAACAATGAGTCAAGAAGAAAAGAAAGCGGCTTTAGATTTTGTAAAACAAAAAGTTGTTTCTGCCGAATGGTTTATTGATTCTATTACTCAACGCGAAGCTACTTTGTACCGCACTATGCAAAGCATCATTGATTATCAAATAGAATTTTTTCAAACAGGCGATGAAACTTATATTAAGCCGATGGTATTGAAAGACATAGCCGATAGAGTAGAAATGGATATTTCGACAATATCGCGGGTAGTGAGCAGCAAGTATGTTTTAACGCCTTACGGCTTATATCCTTTGAAATTTTTCTTTTCCGAATCAATGCAAACCAATGATGGGGGTGAGGTTTCATCGCGTGAAGTTAAAAAAATATTGAGCGACGCTATTGATAATGAAGACAAACAAAAACCTTATACCGACGATATGTTATGTAAAATATTAAATAAGAAAGGTTATAACATAGCCCGACGAACCGTAACCAAATACCGCGAACAGTTGGGGATTCCCGTTGCTCGGATGAGAAAATAACAACTTATTTAATCCATTTTTTTTCTATCAAATAACGTGCGATTTGTACGGCATTGGTAGCTGCACCTTTGCGTAAATTATCGGCTACTATCCAGAGATTTAAGCTGTTTTCTCTTGAAAAATCGCGACGAACACGACCGACGAATACCTCGTTTTTTCCTTCGGCATACAAAGGCATGGGATATTGGTTTTCGTATGGATTATCAATAATACAAATACCCGGTGTTTTTTCCAAAGCACTGTAAATGTCGGTTAAATTAAAATATTCTTCAAATTCAATATTCACCGATTCGCTATGTCCGCCTTTGACAGGAACTCGTACAACGGTAGAGGTTAACTCGATAGAGTTGTCGGATAATATTTTACGTGTTTCGTTAACCAATTTCATTTCTTCCGATGTATAGCCGTTTTCTTCAAAGTTACCGCCATGAGGTAGAACGTTCAAATCAATGGGGTGGGGGTACACTTGTTGGCATTTCATTTGTCGGCGTTCACACATTAATTGTTCTACAGCCAATACGCCTGTTCCGGTTACCGATTGATAGGTGGAAACAACGACACGTTTGATAGTAAATAATTGATGTAAAGGATGTAAAACCATCACTAATTGAATGGTTGAACAATTGGGATTGGCTATAATTTTATTGGAAGATTTTAATAGTGAAGCATTGATTTCGGGAACTATCAATGGGATATCCGCTTTCATACGCCATGCCGACGAATTATCAATGACAAACGTTCCTTTTTCGGCAAACAAAGGGGCGTAGCTTAACGATACGTTGCTGCCGGCAGAAAAAATCGCAATGGAAGGCTTGGCTTCTAAGGCTTCTTTTATAGATAAAACACTATAAGAACGATTGTTAAAAACAATATTTTTCCCTATTGATCGCTCTGAAGCCACCGGAAGTAAAGTGCAATCGGTCATATTGTATTCTTCCAATACTTTTAAAATGACACTTCCTACTAAGCCTGTAACACCAACTACTGCTATTTTCATACGTTTATATTTTTTTTGCAAAAATACATAAAAATATTAAAAAAAGACTTCGCCGCCTGTAAATCTTAATTGAACTTCTTGTTCTTGAAGTTTTAAATCTTTATTGTTGATAGCCGAACGAACAATACTTTTATAGTAATGAGTTACTTCCTCAGAGTTGAGAAAATCGGAAATTTCCATCCATTTTGCTTTCATTATTTCCGCTGTGTCGTTGATATTAATAGCATAAGATAATGCTTTCGCGGTACATACGAGATGAAGATTGGACTCGCCGAATTGTCCGCGTCGGAAATGACCGATGCCTACAATGGATTCGAACTCAATAGCTATTCCTGTTTCTTCGTACACTTCTCTTTTAATGGCGTCTTTTAGTGATTCGTTTTTGTCAATATGTCCGCCGGGAAGTTTATAATAGGGAGAAATTCTATCTTTAATGACTAAAAGTTGCGATTTATTGATAACAATAGCACCAACGCCTACGATATAATTTTTAGTTGTTGGAACAATAGCATTGTCTTTCATCTTCTTGATTAACATTATATTCTTTTCGTCGCAGTGATGAAATTCGAAATCAAGCTGTGCAAGTAGTGAAATAAAGTCGGCTTTTTCGATAGGGATTTTAATCCATATTAAATTTTTATCGTTTAAAGACGCTATAAGCTGTTTGATGCTTTTGTGAAAATCTTCTTTACTGTCCGGAAGTATTGTGTTATCGATTATTATGCCGTTGTATTGGTCTTCTATTGTTTTTAGCATATTTTTAATATCATTTAATAATTAACGATAGAAATGCCGTCGTATTGAAAATTGAATGAAAGAAAGTGAAAAATGTTTTTTTAGAAGATTTGAGCGGAAAACGAGACTCGAACTCGCGACCCTAACCTTGGCAAGGTTATGCTCTACCAACTGAGCTATTTCCGCAATTTATTCGTACCTCGGGCGGGACTTGAACCCGCAAGGCATTAAATGCCACGGGATTTTAAGTCCCGCGTGTCTACCAATTCCACCACCGAGGCTTACGCTTTATCAAAGAACGTTCCATAATAAATCGTGTTATTATTTGGAAATGCAAAAGTATATATTTTATTAATATCTTTTGATGTTTTTTTGAAAAAAAATGACTATTAACCGAATTGCTTGAAAATCAGCTGATTTGCTTCCGCACATCAAGAATAGCTGACCCTAATTGCGTTAATGTATGTTGCAAATTAATAGCATTGTATATAAAATTTTATCGGTTAAAAAAAATAATAAAATGTATCAACTTTTTTTAGGACGCGACAAAGAAAGTCTATCATTTTAGAGAAGATGTTCTTTTATCGGATAGATTAGTAATGTTAAGTTATTCCGTTGGTAGCTTATTTTTCATTTTTCTTTCCGTTTTATGCCAAAAACAAAAGCAAAAAAACGAAAAAAATCGCTTTAAATTTAATGTAATTGATTTAAAACAGTAAAAATCAGTTTGTAAAAAATAATTAAAAAATATTTAAAAAACTTGTTTTTATAAATATTTTTACTATAACTTTGTATCTGTAATATAACAATCTGTTTCATCTCATGAAAAATTTTCAAAAAATACTACTTTTACATGCATTTGCTCTAAGCAATGTTATTAAGTCTTTTTTGTGCTTTTTGAAAGAGAAAAACATATTTTTAAGGCAATGTAAGTTGTTGATAGACAGCGTATTCCCCCCCCCCCCCATGCGATTTCAGCGGGTATTTATAGAAAAATCGCTAATAAATAAAAATCATTTTACCAATAATTATATACATGCTATACGAGAAAATGCTTATGTGTGGGAGGTGCTAAATTATATAGCGGGTTAATCCCGCAAAATATTAACTATCAAACAAAGAAATCCGCATATAAATATGCATATAAAAAGCGAAGTTGTGAGCGCAAGCGTATACAGTGAGCATAAAAACATATAAGATGCTAAAAATTTAAACAAAACGTAAACTCACACACGATAAAAACAAACAAAAGATACTTTAAAAATTATTGTAAACATTAAAAATTTAATAAAAATGAAGAGAAAAATATATATCACAGCCATTTTATTAGTAATGGCTTTAGGAATAGGCGTATTTTGGGCATGCCAAAAAGATACGGAGCAATCTGATATTTTACAAAATAAAAAATTAATAGAGACTAAAAAACATAAATCAATAGGTGATCATCAGCAGCCTACACAAAACATTAGTATTAATCCGACTGTTAATATAGGAAATATGGTTTATGCAATAGTTGGGAGTGCAGAGGTAGGAAATTATGATGGACGTATTTATGAATGCGAGGCTACATGGACAATTCATATAGGAGCACTGGGTCAGGATTTTACTTTGCATTTTACAGCAGCATTACATCCTGAATATGAAGATTTAATGCAGGTAATTGTTCCTTCAATGGAAAACTATATTGTTATGGTAAATGGAATTACTGTTGACGATGGTTTTGTTTTAATAGAAAATGGTGTAGAAATTATTAATTATACAGCCATTTCAGAATTATGGACAAGTATAGTTGCCGAATGTAATCAAAATACAACTATAAATGAATATGGTGCAGAAGCACTTGTATTAAGCAGAGAAACGGAAGTTAATATTATTTTGCTTGCCAATATGCAAATAATGGATGAGTTTGAAAATATTTTTGATCCAAACTTATTTGTTTTTGATGGAATTGATACGCTTCAATTTATTGAGAACTTGATGCCTTTAGCAAATTATATGCAAAATACACAAATGCAAGTAAGTAGTTTATATCCATCATTTGATAATTTATCTGATGAAACAAAAGCATTAGTGTTAGCAGAAGTGGGATATATTTCATTAGTACAAGAAAATGGAGGAGAACCCCCTTGTATGGGACCTCTTGAACGAAAAAGAGATAAAGAAATTTTAATAGCATGTGCTCAACTTGGTGTGTCTGTTGCTGGGCTGGTTGCTGCTGCTGCAACTGGTTATGGAGCACTAACAAGTATAGTTGGAATAATATTGTCATCTCGTGAATTTTGCCTTAAATGGCATGAAGAATGGCGTAAATATCAAGAAAATGGAGGGACAGAGCCTAAACCTCGTCTTACTATCTGCGATTAATACGATGAACAGAAACATAAGAAAAGAAATTCGCCAATTGGTGAAAACAGAACAGCTTAAGGGAAAAGCCGATAAA